>SNRY01000070.1_pt1 | contig 42516 bp, 33 predicted proteins | sample 4693421 | NCBI WGS metagenome assembly SNRY01 (sample SAMN11003215, study PRJNA524138) | termite gut metagenome | isolation source: Bacteroidetes bacterial symbionts from single cell of protist host amplifed... | host: Streblomastix strix ... | reverse complement strand
TGTTTGCCGCGTTCTTTGGCAAACAGATGCATGTCTTGGTAATCTACTCCGCCCGTGATATAGGTACACAAAGCTGTCAATAGAATATCTGAGAGTAAGTGATGACAGCGACCTTGGACACGTGGGTTTTCTAGGCCCGAAAAATAGTGTGATAAGATTGCTTCCATAAAGTAAAGGTAAAGTTTTTCGATTAACTTACTTTATTTTGATGAGGTTGCCCTGATACCCTTTACCTAAACTGCTATAAACTGTAAATTCAGTTTAAGAAATAATCTACAAAAGAAGTTATTTTTAAGTTTCTTTCAAATGTATCTGCTGAAAGTTTGGTCATAATTTTTACTACAACAGGGATATTCGGGAGTAAATCCATATAGTTATCCGTTATAAAATCATCTTTGCCGTTGAGCGAAATAAAAACACCACGAGCAAACTTGTTGCTTGTCAGTGTTACTTCATATCCACCTGATATGGGAGTAATAGTAGTAATAACTTGGACTTTCGGATAGTTCATCACTTTATGTTTTGTCGGGAAACAATTGTTATTGTAAACCTTTCCAGCCTTGTCTTTGTATTTCAAATGAATTACAATATCTTCACGGTTTAAGCCGCTGAGGAGTTTTTCTGTATCGGTGTTCCAACATAGCGTGCTGGTATTAGCGGGTACGGATATTTTACTTTCTTGTTGGGATATTATTCCCTTATTCATATCCACTATCTGTACAACGAGGGTACCAAAAGTATCCTTCAATCGGTCTGATATAATATACACTTTCAACTCACCATCTTCTTCAATAGACGAAACAAGAATATCGGCAAAGGACTTCACAGTGAAATAATGTTGTGCTTTCCAACGACCGTAATAATCACGGCTAGACCATGATGCCACAGGCCAGCAATCGTTATGTTGCCAGACAAGTGAACCCATGCAGTAGGGCATATTACGACGATGAGTTTCCATAGCAGCCTTAATGACATCAGCTTGAAGTAGCTGACTCATGTAAACAAACGACGGGAAATCCTTCGGCTCGTGATATTCATCGCGGAGGAAGTCCAGAATCCGTTCATTCGCTTTCATTCCACCACGCTGGTGAGACATCATCACTTCAGAAGTTACATCCCAGTCGTAGGATTCGGGAGCATAGCGTTTTATGGATTCGAACTCCGGAAAGGATTGAAAACCATATTCACTAAAAAAACGACTTTTCTCGTGCAGGAATTGCGAAATGGGCTTCAAACCTTGCCACACTTCCCAGTAATGCATATCTCCTACGGTATGATCACGGGTACCCTGATCATCAGAGTAAGGAGATGACCTGCGATAACAGATACCGGGCTGATACTCTGCTACGACAGAAGGAAGTATATCAAAATAGGTATCAGTGAATTGCTTCCATTGTGTTGCTGCGGCAGCAGGGTTGGTCGCTTCTTCTCTATTCTTCCAACCCCAATTGAACCAGGCGTCAAGACATTCGTTATTACCGCACCAAAGGGCGAGGCAAGCATGGTTACGCAAACGACGAACATTATCAATGGCTTCGATACGGATATTTTCAAGCAAATCTCCTTCAGCAGGATACATGGTACAAGCAAACATAAAATCCTGCCAAATTAAAATACCATATTTATCACAAAGATCATAGAATATCTTATTTTCATAAATGCCTCCTCCCCATACACGAAGCATATTCATGTTAGCATCAACAGCATCCAAGATAGTCTTTTCGTAGATAGAGTCTGTCACACGTGTTAAGAAGTTATCGCAAGGGATATAGTTAGCCCCTTTTGCAAAGATAGGTACACCATTGAGTTCGAAATAAAAGCTTTCGCCGTATTGGTCAGGTTTGGTAATAACCTTAAGGGAACGGATTCCTAATTTCTGGTCTTGGTTATCCAGCAACTTATTTCCTGTCCTTAATTGAATGGAGAAATCATAAAGGAAAGGTTCTCCCAATCCGTTTGTCCACCATAGGTGAGGTTTCTTTATCTTAAAAGAAAGGTGCGTTTTATTAAATCCTTTGACAAACTTTACTTGTTCATTAACTTGTATTTTATTATCTGTCCGGTTAAGAATGGATAACGAAACATTCATTTCTTTGTCAGCATATACCTCCACTGCTACATCAACGACAGCTTCACGTGCCGTAACAGAAGTTTGTGTATAATGCACATCATTAATGCGGGCATCGTCCCAAGCTTCGAGATAAACCGGTCTCCAAATGCCGGAAGTAACGAGCCGTGGACCCCAGTCCCATCCGTAATGGTAACCAGCCTTGCGGGTTACAACACTAACTTTTTTATTAAAAATACCTCCATTCTCGCTTTGATCGTTAGAGCTTTGATAGGGAAAAGGCAATGCATCCCACAACCGAATACCTTTGTTAACAGGTGAATGCAAATACACCTGCAACTTGTTACCTTTCAACTTAAGCAAAGACTTTACATCGGCTTTCCACTCGCGAAACATATTATCGGCAGAAATAATATTCTCACCGTTCAATGTTACATTGGCATAGGTATCCAGCCCGTCGAATTTGATGCTGATATTGTTTCTCTCCAACAGGGTATCTTCCACATCGAAAATAGTTTCATATAACCAATCTTCTTTATCAATCCATTGCATATTTCGTTCATTGAGACGGAAAAAGGGATCATCAATTAATTTAATATTCAACAAATCGGTATGTACTACACCGGGAACTTTAGCCGGATACCAATTGTATCCACGAACTTGCTTAAACTTCCACCCTTCGTGAAGATTCATTCTAAAAGGAAGTTCACTTGCTTTAATGAAGAGAGATGCAAGCATCAATAATAAGAGCAGTAATTTATTTCTTTGCAGCATATTTCATATTTCTTTTAGTCTTGTCCTGTAATACTTTGCAACATTCGTCTCAGGTCGAAAGTATCCAAGTGTTGCAAAAATACTAAAAAAACAGAATAAAAACAAGTTATTTCTTTAGTCTAAATTGTTCTTTAATCACGTTCCAGCCTTTTATAACGAGAAAGGGATCTTCTTTCAAATTCTTCATCACAGTTTCAATAGTGACCGATTTACTTTCGCCCGGCAACAAACAAAAGAAATTATCCGTATAAAATGACGGTCTGATAGGAGAAAGATTTGAATCAAGAAATTGTAGTTGATTGAAGAAAGCTATTGAGCCGGAAACATTTTTTACCGTAATGTCCACAAAAAACTTGTTTTCGCTTTTTATCACCTTATATGAGGTTTTAAGCTGTGCCTGTTTTAGTTTGGAAATATCTTCAAAGCCGGAGGAGTTGGGTCCGGTAAGCGTTTCTTTTCCTTGGTAAGGATCGTTGGAACGCCAGTAGAAATTGGAAGATATTTCTTTCCCTTTTTCATCCTTCAGTCTCAATTTGATAAAATGCACTTGGGTAATATTCTCCGGGAAGTGGATTGTAAACACATCATTTACCACACCATCAGATGGCAAATCTATTTTGGCAGACTTCTCATGAACTCTCCTTGAATCCATATCATACACTTCTGCTATTACGGTATATCCCTTAAATTCTTTATAATAATCATTTACCACAGATACAGTATTTTTCAAATAATCGAATTGAGGATGAAGGGGTTGTAATGAGTTAGCTGTATAGTACAGAGAAGCAGTAGGTTCGAGCGACCAGTCCCACATATTGGACGAAACCTGGCGTACAGGACTATTGTGATACCAGAAAAGGAGTCCTGAGGTAAAACGGTCGCCGTAATCCAGTTTGTTATAATTCCATACTTCCCAGATACTTTTGGAGTTCATGGCACCAATGAACTGACCTTTCTGAGCAAACTCGTCAATGGAAGATGATTCACCATAATTATTTACCAGATCCTTATACATGGTTGCCATTAGGTGAAAACCATTTCCATCCAGATAGTCCCACACCTCTTTGTTGACAGGCCAAAGATCTTTTTCGTCCATCATTTCACGCAGACATTCTACCGTTGGCAGTGTCGGCGCTCCATATTCGGGATTGAAGCCATCTACGCGGCTACCACGTGAAGAAGCAGTATTTTCATAATGCCGCATCGGATTAACTTGTTTATAAGGGCTTCCATCGTGAATGCCATCGCATTCGGATTGCATTTGGTAATCGCGCGTTCCGTCCAATGACATAAGTAGTCCGTGAATACCAGTCATTTCGGAGCTTTCGTTGGATGATACATAATAAGCCAATGATGGATGATTTCGGATACGTTTTACAGTGGAGGTTACGTTGCCAAAATACGCTACTTTATCTCGCGGATGGCGAGTGTCACCGGTTATCCAGAATTCTTGCCACACAAGTAGCCCCAATTCGTCACAAAGTTGGAAGAAATAATCCGACTCGGCAATTCCTCCGCCCCACATACGTATAAGATTGATACCTGACTGATATGTATAACGAAGTTCTGCATAAGTTCTTTCATCAGAATGACGAAGCATAGCCTCCGGAATCCAGTTTGTTCCGCGAATAAACAAGCGATGTCCATTTACATAGAATATACGTGAGTTATCTGGTGTATTCTGATTGGAAGTAATTTCGCGAATGCCGAATTTAGTACGTACTTCATCACATTTTACGTTATTTACGTAAGCTGTCAGCCTGACTTCGTAGAGATTTTGCGCTCCTTTATTAATAGGCCACCAAAGGCGTGGATTATTAATGATAAGTTGGTGAAATTCGTCAGGAGTAAATGTTAGAGTCAATTCCTCACCACGCAGTATGCGAAGAGATTTTTCGAAACTGATGTTTTCGCCGGCGATTTCTCCTTTCACTAAACAGGTAATGGTATCAATGGAAGTGGAAGGGTTAATGACTTCTACGGAAATGGTTTCGTAGGCAATATCATAATTAGGCTTGTTCAGTTCTGATTTCACGAAAGGATGTTTCAGTACTACTCTCCCTGTGGTATAGAGGGAAATACCTTTCCAGATACCGGTATTACGATCGCGAATCCCATCCATAAAAGTGAAATCCCATCCTACGGACATCAACATGGTGGTATTTAAGCCGATATTGCCGTTTCCTCCGTTTCGGAATTCATTGGGAGCACCCCATTTTTTTGGTTGAGTTGTTCCCGGCATGTCTACAGGAAGCACTTTGATTGCTACAGCGTTCTTTTCTCCTATTTTAGCCCATTCGGTAATGTCAATATAATCATTGGTAAACATTCCGTTAATGGTACTCAGCAGATTACCGTTTATCCAAACTTCAGCACGATAGTTGATGCCATCGGGTTGCAGCCAGATGTATTTTCCTTCAAATGAAACGGGAATATCGAATTCAGTGCGGAACCAATAAGTATAGAAATCACGTCCTACTTCCGCAATGTCCGGAATGAGTTTGGATTCCAGTTTGTTGTTTAAGCCATAATAAGGCTCCGGATACACTTTGTTGTACACTAAAGAGTTCAGAACAGTGCCGGGAACAATGGCAGGCATCCAGTTGCTTGTATCAAAGCCAGGCAACGAAAGCTTCTCAGCCGGAGCAATTACATCTCCGGCTTTCATCATTCTCCAGTCATAGTTCCCTTGGTGAAATTCTCTGGAATCAAGCCAAATGCGATCATCATCTTTGGCATTATTAATAGCGACTCCTCTCGTCAAACAGGGTGACAGAAAGGAAAAAGCCAACACGAAACTTAAAATCTTTTTCATATTTCTTTTTAGTTGCTAATATTTATTTCATAAGGACTGCCACCGACAATAGCAACGGGTACACTAACGGTCAATAACCGGTACCTTACTTTGGCTTTCAATCCAGTAGTGGAGAATAGAAGACAAACAACGCTCATTGCTAATTTAATGTACAGAGCTTTCATTTTTAGTATTTTTATATTCATTTGTTTCTTGTTGGTTAATTCTGTTGAGTTTGTAAGGTAGATATACTTAGCAGTAACCGAAAAAGTATTAAAGTACACGCAAATTTATTTCAAGTGAACGTCATTTTTATCTGTATTGATATATTCGATAAACGGTTTGTTTCCGGAGGGAGGAGTTCCTTTCAGGGATTTTATCGTTGCATTACGAACATCATCTAAAATAACAGCCGGTCTATAATCGGTATTACGAACGTATAAATCTACGTTATTCAAGCTTACATTCTTAACACGTCTCAGATATAATCCACTTGCCGGATAAACATGTCCATACATTCTATTTTCAGGATAAGCATGTGGATTTTCTTTCAAAGGAGTATTTGCTTCATCTTCCGTTCCCCATCCCATGGTGTTGAATGTTATATTCTCAAAACTAATATCTTCGATATAGTAACCGGGGTAGGCTGTAACCGAACTGGACATTTTGCTATGGCTTTTTGCCATTATGTTTATGAAGCTGATGTGTGCAACTTTTCCGGGTAATAAAGAAGCATCGAACTTGGTTTTATCTGAAGCATAAAAACTTTTATTACCTGACTGACTGACGTTGCGCCTCCCTTGTACTATAAAAACAGGAGTCTGCACATCAAACATTAAAATGTCCGAAACATGTACGTTGTTGATAAATCCTCCGTCAACAGACTCTAAAGCAAAGCCGGAAATTACGGTAACAGGAAGTTCTATAAACTTTAATGCTTTCTGCCACTGTCGAATATTATCTTCCGTCGCTTTCTTTATTATACAGTTTGATATATAAACGTTTCCGAATCCACCGTCTGATTTCGTACCGAATTTCACAGCATTGCAATTTGTAGAAATGGTACAATTACGTACTGTTACATTCTCAACCGGACGGCTTGCATCATGGCTTTTCAAACATACACCATCATCGTCAGAATCAATCACACAATTTTCTACCAATACATTCTTTGCGTCAATATCCATTGCATCCTGATTATAATTAGTATGATTATATATCTTCAATCCTTTCAGGTGAAGTCCATCGCAACCTAAATAGTTTTGCATCCAATAAGCGGAATTACGTAAATGCAGGTCGTACACCTTAATGTTTTTACTGTCTATTAGTAATATAACCGATGGTCTTCGTCGACTTCCGGCGTTCGAATCATTCCCCAATTGAAATTCAGCACTGTCTCCACTCCCATCAATTGTACCTTTGCCCGCAATTGTTACGTTCGATACCCCTTCACCAAAAATCAATGCTTTGTTCTCAAAAAGCTTTCCATTTGGGTATGAGAATGAGTTCACATACTTAACATGATTATCCGGATAATCTTTGAAATAGGGACTGCCTTTTATTATTGCATTCTCTTCAAGGTATAACTCTACATTGTTTTTCAGATAAATAGTTCCGGTTATAAATACTCCGGCAGGCACAATTACTTTTCCGTCCCTATTTTCTGCACACTTGTCTATGGCTTTCTGAATAGCTTGTGTATTCATTGTAACTCCATCCGAAGAAGCTCCGAAGTCGATGATATTATATGTAATCGGAAATAAATAAGTTGAAATAGCACACAATACTAAAGCTAATAATCCTTTTCTTTTCATCATTGATCTTTGTTTGTTAACATGTATCTACAAATAATAGTTGAATGTTGTTTTCGCTTATATTACTGGTCAATTAAATAAAATCCATAATGTATTCTTGATATTTTCCTAGCGGTCTCTTAGCGGTCTGTAACCCATCCGAAGCGTATTCGAGGGGCTTTTTCGGGTATATATGTCCGCTTGGGAAGCGGACATGGATCGGACATGAAGCGGAGAACGATCGGACATAATACGGACATAACCCCTAAGCATGCACACAGGAAACAGGGTTATATCAGAATTCGGGAGATTCCTCCTTGACTATTACTCTAAATGCACTACGGATTAAATAAGTATTATTTGTATTTAGTGATTTTTCTTATTTGGTTAATTTAAGTTGCTTACTAAAAATTTGCGAATATAAGAGAATATCTAAAAAGTTAATATTTACAATATTATACCATTGGTTATCTATCAACTACAGTATTATTTTTGACATAATTTCAACTTTTTGGATACCCTCTTATAACAAAGATACTTTTATTCCTTTATTTTTACGCAACGCACTGAGTAATATCGCACCCGATTGGAATCATTTACTCCGTCTTCTACTATTCTATGTGGAATATGTGTGATATCATTGTCAGGGTAACTGGAAAGAGTACTGTAAACCCACGTGTCGTCGTCGGGGGTCGCAGTCTTCCCATTGCCTATCCGCCATGTACCTTGTGTGCCCCAAAACATCCACGTACCGGAACCACTCCTGATGCCGGCGAATGCACTGTATTCTCCATTTACCCACCAACGTACATTTTCGGCTTCGGGGTCGGCGTTTATGAGGTCTGCCAGTGCAGTTGCTTCGGCAATGGTCGGCAAGCGCCAGCCGGCAGGGCAGGCAGATTCTTTATCTTTCGAAGCATAGTAGTAACCGTTTTCACCTTCCAGATGCCCGTCGTACTGTTTGTCAGTGGGAGTTCCTTCTTTGGAATTGGTCACCATCCATACTACGCCGTTGTAATCGTAGGTAGTGTAAGTATTATTGCCTACGACAAGAATCCCCTGATTGGGATCGGAATTGCCACCATCGCCAATGATAGCGCCTTCGTATGTTACGCCGTCGACTTTGATATTACTGCAGTTCTTTTGACGTAAGAATTTACTGTCGGTTATATCTTCGGGGCGACTACCGGTCAGCACAGCATCTATCACATCGTCATAATAGAACAATGGGCGGGCGTCGGTCGTTCCATCCACCGTTACTTTTACATTTTCAAAGATTATGCCCTTGACATGGCGGACATAGAATCCATAAGCGGGCAATACGGTTTTGAACATGGTAGCTTCGGGATACGCATCTTTATTTTCAGGTACTTGTACGGATATATTAGCGCTCGTACCACCACCGGGAACAGTCAGGGATACATTTTTGATCACCACATTTTCGGCGTATGAGCCATCTACCGCCGTTATTGAACTGGCTAAGGAACTTACTCCTGTAGCTGTAACATTTTGTATGGTCACATTTTTTAATACACTTACTTTACCCGAAGAATACGTCTTGTGGCGATCGCCTAACCGTACGAAGATAGGCGCCAACACATCCGAAATGACGATATCCGAAATGGTAACATCTTCCAATATACCGCCGTCCACACTCTCAACAGCTATGCCGCCGAGTACCGATATGGGCTGTCTTACATTTGCCCAATCATGTGCAGTTTGCCAGTGACGAATATTATCTTCGGATGCTTTGCTTATCGTACAATGACTGATTTGAACATTCTTGAAACCACCGTAACTCGATGTACCGAACTTAATGGCATTGCAATTGCTTTTGATAATACAATCTTTCACGACTACATTCTCGCACAACGTATAACGATCGCTTTTGAGGCACACTCCGTCGTCGTCTACATCTATCGTGCAGTTCTCCACCAGTACGTTTTTACTGTCAATGTCAATGCCATCGTTGTTCCAGTTGGTGTGGCTGTATATATCAATATTGCGGATTGTTACTCCGTCGCATTGCAGGTAATGGGACGACCAGAATGCCGAATTGCGTAGTTTGATGTTTTCAACCGTTACATTCCGGCAACCTACCATAAAGATCAGTTTAGGACGCCGTGTAGCATTGTTTTCCTGTGGAAATCCCGGTGCATCACCTTGTCCGTCGAGAGTTCCCTCTCCCGTAATGGTGATATTACTTTCGCCGCCGGCATAAAGCAGAGCCGGCGTAAATATGCTACTTGCGGCGGCAGACCCATGTACGGCAGGATAGAATGCGGCAGCATACGCTTCCATATCATCTATCCCTAGTAATACTGCATCTTTTTCAAGTTTTAATGTAGTATTGCTTTTAAGGAAAAGTGGTCCTGTCAGGTAAACTCCTGCCGGTACAATAAGCGTAGCGTAGCGTTTGGAACAATCGTCCAATGCCTTTTGGAGAGCGACGGTGTTATTGGTAACTCCGTCGGGCACAACACCATAATCGGTAATGTTCAATTCGTCTCCCTGAAGGATGGCGCTGTCGTCATTATTGCTACATCCCATTGTTCCCATTGTTACGACAATAATCAGTCCGAATAATATGTATAAAAACTTTGCATTCATTTTCTATTACATTTAGCTTGTTGAAAATTTTGTTTAACCTAACAAAAGTATTTTACGGATTAAAAATTCGTATACTCCATTCATTCTCCACGCTACCTCCGGGTGAAACGATCCGTACTGTCCGAGGTTGTGAAAAATCCTGAATATTCGTTTCCAAAGGTTGCGTTACTGTGGCACCCGGCGATATGGTGAGCGAAACTTTTAGATTTGCCAGATCTTGGGTTATCCCGAGAATAACTACTACTTCTTTAAGCGCATTAGCAATGGAAGTGCTCGACGTTATGGAAACAGCCTGAGCGTTATAAACGGTTATGCCGGTTATATCCGCTTTTTCGTAATTTTCAGGTATTTCAATGTCCACCGTTTCTCTGCATCCGAAAGAAACGAACACAGCGACAATCAATAAATAAACAAACTTTTTCACTGTATTTATTTTTTTAATTTCTAATTTTTTAATTTCTATTACCATCCTGGATTATTGGGAAGCAAGTTCGGATTCCGCCCGGTTACTGCATCGGGTATGGGCATCAGATAGTTCTTGGGGCTTTCAAACGATTTGGTCGTAAGCAGTACTTTAGTATAACTAGGCACAGGAACATCGTCCACCATTCTGTAGGTAACATCTATGCCATATACGTCTTTCCCTATAATCTCAGGTCCTTTTCGCCAACGCATAATGTCGAAATAGCGTTTGTTCTCGAAGCAAAGCTCGATATGACGTTCCGTACGGATTGTTTCTCTGAGAACGTCCTGCGACAATCCGGAGACATCGGGCAATCCACCTCGGTTACGTACTGCATTCAGCGCATCGTAAACACTTTGATCAGGACCGGAATATTCGTTCTTAGCTTCAGCATACGTCAGCAATATTTCGGCATACCGCAACACAATAAGATTCTGGTCTGAACCTTCGAAGGGCGCATACCTGTTTGGCGTACCGCCACGCTTCGTAGGGTCGATCAACTTTTTCAGATAATATCCGGTCATCGTATAGGAGTTCGTACCTCTTTTCATCGTAGCATTGTCGATCAGTGCCGTACCGGCAGTGTTAGGTTTGTTGGTAGAGGCATAGATGATATCTCCTCGCCACGGAGCTCCCGTATAGAGGATAGAGGCATAAAAACGCGGTTCGCGATTGTCGTAAGGATGGGCGGCATGTGTGGGATTACTCCAATCAAAAGCTGATCCATCAGCCATGCGGAATTCATCTACCAAATTCTGGGTAGGAGTATTGCGTCCCCAACCACCGTATGAACCATCTGTGGTTTGTGCATAACTGCCGGGATGGGAAACTCCCATAAGGTCGTGTCCACGACGACCGCTACCACCAACATCAAGTCCGTCATCAGTAAACTGTATATCAAAAATGACTTCTTCGTTGTACTCATTAGCTGCCATGAACAAATCATGATAAGCTTGCCCCTTGTCGGCAGCATTTTTTCCAAAGAGATCATATTTCCCTTTCAGATTGCCGGTAATAAGAATATCTGCGGTTTCGTAGGCTTTTTTGTAATATTCACGGGCTTCCGTACCTATAATGTCTTCCATTACTCCTGCAAGATAAAGATAAGCTGTGGCAAGCATACCAATGGCGGCGCCTTTGGTAGAGCGCCCTAATTCACTGTCGGGAATGTCCTTGGGTAGATAAGTAATCGCTTTTTCAAAATCGCCAATAAAGAAATTGACCACATCTATTTCGCTATCACGCGGGCTGAAAATTTCCTCTTCATTACGATTCTGGGAATGATCAATAATAGGTACTTTGCCGTAGAAACAGAAAAGTTCGTAGTAGAGCATAGCCCGCCAGAAATACATATCGCCCAAGTAGCGTTCCTTTTGTTCCTGCGCCAATGCAGCGGATCCGTTAAGTCCTTCAATAGCATTATTTATTTTACGGATATTGGTATAACAATCCGTCCAACGGATAAGGGCGCCTAAACCGGTTGATTTACCCCACTGCGAATAGGTGTATATACTACCGGCATTGTACCACAGGTCACCCGTCATGAAATTGTCGAATATTGCCGGAGCAGTGATATTATCACGACTGGCTCGACTCGACCATATATATAGCGGTCCATTAACACTTTGGTACACATCGTTGATGTAAAACTTGATACTTGCAGCATTGTCCCACACACCTGTGTCGGCAATTCTGTCGTGAGGTGTAATGTCCAGAAAGTCCTTGCATGCACTAAACGTCAATACAATGACACATACTAATAATGATTGAATATATTTTTTCATGATTCGTTCACTTTAAAAAGTTGCCGTTAATCCGATAGTTGAAATAAATTGCTGCGGATATACCGAATAATCCTGCGCTTCGGGATCGAAATCTTTAGATGCATTTGAGAAAATAGTCCACACATTATAGAGATTGGTATTAACACGCAAACTGCTCATTCCGGCTTTTCTTACCCATTCCGGTTTGAAAGTATAACCTACATCAATAGATTTGAGTTTAACGTATAATGAGTTGATCACCCAAAAATCGGAAGCAGCATAATTCATCGCAAAATTAGCAAAACGCAAACGCGGGTATTGGGCATTTGGATTGGGGTTGTCGGTTGTCCATGAATTGTAATGGTCTACACGGGCTTTACCTTCTTGAAATGGTCGGCGTACGCCACGGTCGGATGATCCGAGATAATAATTCGACCGTCCGGTTCCCTGAAGGAATAGACCAACATCAAAACCTTTCCATGTAGCGCGTAAATTGTATCCCCACATAATTTGGGGAATCCTCGCAAGCCCTATGTGCACAACATCTTCACTGTCTATTTTACCATCTCCATTAATGTCCACGTATTTAATATCACCGGGTTTAGTTCCTGCATCCTGAAATGCCCAGTTCTTGATCTCTTCTTCGTCTGCAAACAAACCGGCGGACTTGTAACCCCATATCTGACTTGCATCAAGTCCTGTCGTGCGTTTACGGGGATTGTACAACGTACCCTGATTTTCGTGGTTCTCTATCAATTGATGACGGGTATAACTGAATACGAAAGAATTTTGCAGAATCAAATCTCTGGTAATCTTAGTACGGTTGGTAAGCGTAAGGTCTATTCCCCATCGCTGATCAATGCCGGCATTTTCGTCTGCTAAAGTTATACCGTATTCTACGGGTACTTCTGCATTAGGAGCGAGGATTTTGTCTTTACGCTTTTCGTGATACCAGTCAAATTCCACTCCCAACAAGTCGTTCCACAGATTAATATCGACTCCTAAGTCGGTTTTCCAAACGGTTTCCCATGTAAGATTGGGATTAGATTCCACACTGCTATATATACCTTGTTCCCGGACACCGTTTTTACCCCACAGGTAGCTGCTGCCAATGGAGTAGGAAGACATATATGCAAATTCCGAACCTACCGGATTACCCGACTTGCCGTATGAAGCCCGTAGTTTAAGATTATTCACCTTATCGCGGAAAAATATCATAAATGGCTCTTCGGATATTCGCCATCCTACCGAAACGGAAGGGAAAAAGTCGCCTCTCCTGCCTGGAGCATACTTATAAATAGCGTCATTACGTCCTGCCAATTCCACCATATATTTCTGGTCGAAGTTGTAGCTCACACGACCTACAAGTCCATATTGCGCTGTTTTAGCGGAATTACCGCCTACTCCCCATTTAGTTTTATCAGAGGTGCCATAACTCAATTCGGGGATAAGAAAATCAAATTCGCTTTTACTGGTAGTGGTTGTTTGACTCTCTGTCCAACGCGCCTCGAAAAGTGCCAGGGCTTCAATAGCATGTTTGCCGAAACTATTCTTATAATTCAACGAACCGTCGAAAGTGTACCAGTCCCAGCGTTTATATTCCTGACCTAATGAAGGTTTAACGGGGCTGGCGGAGGCGGCTTGATCCACTTTTAAGTACTCCCCTTCATCGGTAAGGGTATAGTACACTAACGGAAGTATCCAATCCTTCTGATCTTTATGTTGTTTATCATAATTAAACGACACCTTTCCTGAAAGACCTTTCAGAAAAGGCAGTTGCTGATCAATGGTTATGTTGGAGGTCGTGATTTCGTTCTGTTCTGTATAGTCTTCGCGATTATGCATAGCCTCATAAAGACTAATGCCAAGTGTATTTTGCCAAGCAGACATACCGTTACTGTATCGGTCGACTTCCTCCGGCACGGCACGGTATATACGTTCCATCATCTGGTCGGCTCCAAGTCCGTCACGAGTCACAATATCTCTCATAAATGAATTATCCATTGATATTTTAGTGGTTTTTGTTGCCTGAATGTCCACATTGGTACGGGCTGTATAACGTCGATAGTCTTGTGCATCGAACATACTATTTTGATACGCATACCCCAACGAAGCAAACGCTTTGATCCTATCCGTACCACCAGACACCGATACAGTGTGTTTCGTGGCACTGGATGTTTTCATATAGTTTGCCACCCAGTCGGTATTGGGATACCGGTCGGGATCGGAGCCGTTACGATATTTTTCTACCTCTTCCGCCGACATCATTAATTGTGGGGTACCGTCCATCTCGTAAGCTTTATTACGAAAATCAAAATAATCGGCTGATCCCATAAATTCGGGGGTTCGCATCGGTTGTTGCCAGCTTTGTTCACCTTTGTAAGTAGCAGAAATTTTACCGACAATACCGCGTTTGGTCGTGATAAGAATTACACCGTTAGCGCCTTTCAAACCGTAAGGAGCTACAGCCGCCGCATCTTTTAGTATCGTTACAGATTCGATGTCCTCTTGATTTACTCGGTCTCCGGGACGTTCCACACCATCCACTAAGATAAGGGGCTGAGATCCTCTGACATAAATCGTGGCTCCGTCCGAACCGGGAGCACCATTTCCCTGAAAGGTGATAACACCGGAAACTTTTCCTCCGATGTTGTTGGAAAGACGCGGGGAAGGAAGAACGGACACTTCTTCTCCTTTAATGGAGGCAACCGCCGATGTCATCGTTACACGTTTTTGTGTTCCATAACCCACAACAACCAACTCTTCCAAAGCAGTAGTTTCTTCCGACATAACAACGTTTATGACCGACTGGTTATCAATTTTTCTCTCAAATACTTTGTATCCAATATAGCTGAATCTTAAAGAAGAATTCGGAGAGACTGTTAAACTATACCGACCGTCAATATCGGTTATTATACCGTTAGAGGTATTTATTTCCAGTACAGTGACGCCAATCAGAGGCTCTCCACTGCTGTTGGACACAATACCGGAAATGCTTTTTCTGGTCGAGTTTTGTCCATTCATGTTAGATACAGTAAAACAAAGAAATAGTATTATGAAAATAACTTGGAATGGTTTAAGTGTTTTCACGGAATCCTTTATCTTAGGGATCTTCAATTTAAAAATGTTTTTCATATTTTATCTATTTTGGGGTTCATATTTCAATCGACACTTTAATTACTATAAGACAATTGAATAATATTCTTTTAATTAACCGGGTTGTCTGAATTGGATTAACCGGTTTTCATTTGAGTTTACCAACATCAAGTATTTTCCATAGGCTTATTTTTTAAAATTAAAATACAATGAATTTCTTTTCTTATTAATTACAGCATTTAGTTATCTTTATCACCTGAAAACAAAGAATTTTACCTTAAATAGCTAATTAATAATACTATTGAAAAATAGTATGTTTGTATCGCAACAAATATAACCGGACAAAGTATAGAACTAAGTGTTCTTTCTTGCCAAATCTATATATAAGGCTGCCACAAGTTTGAAAATAAACTTTTGGCACAAATGAATAGTTTGCTGTTCTTTCATCCGGTAGTCAGTATCTCAACTTATTCTAAATAATACATTATGAAGAGTTATTTCCGCTTTTTATTTCTGACTTTCAATTGTGTATTAACACTTCAAGCATCAGCATACAATCTCAAGCAAATAAGCAGCAGAGACGGATTGTCTAATAGTTCAGTGTATTGCATGTTACAAGATAATCAACGTTTTCTTTGGATTGGTACATACGACGGGCTTAATATGTATGACGGACGCAATATTCATATCTATAAGCCGGATATAAACAACCCTAACAGTTTATCAAGCAATGTTATCAGAAACATAGTCGAAACAGACAATAATTACCTCTGGATAGGAACGAAATGGGGACTAAACAAACTTTCAAAAAGAGATAATATCATAGAAGAATTCCACAATGAATTTAAGGACGATTCCTATGCTGTGAAAGATAATAATGATAATCTATTTATCCTTGGTAAAAAAGGTGTTCTATCTCTCTACAATAAATCGACTAACAAATTCATAGACCTTCCTATCAATACGGAAACAACTTGCGAACACGTGAGTAATGTAGTTATTGATTCTAAAAACACAATATGGATTAATTATAAAGGTACTTTAGAGAGATACACAGTATCTTTTCAAGACCCGAAAAAGCCCCAAATCACAAGACAATCAGATTATGCACACCCTTACCTTGTTGATTACATATTCAGCAGCAAAAAGAAATTGTTGATGATTGACATAAAAGGAAATCTTTATACGATTACTCCTCAAAAAACGATATTCATAAAAAATATATCAAAACTAATACACGAGTACGGAGCTATATCTTCTGCAATATATGATGACACGGACATCTTAATTGGATTTAAAACAAATGGAGTTATTCATCTGATTTCCGAAAGCAATTATAAAGTAGAGAAAATTGATATAAACTGTGGTGTGTTTACTCTGCAAAAAGACGAAGAGCAGAATATCGTTTGGATTGGAACAGATGGACAAGGAGTATACGCTTGGACAAAAGACGACTATACATTCAAGAATTTGAACCTGATACAGTTGCCAATTCTGAAACAACGCCCGGTTAGAGCGATTCATACAGATCATCAAAATAATTTATGGTTGGGAACAAAAGATAATGGGGTAATTAAAATAAAGAATTACAATACGGAAACAAACTACTCCGCCGACAACGTGATGCATTATACTACCGACAACGGGTTAAATAATAACGAAGTATTTGCATTGGCAACGAACCGCAAGCATAATATACTTTGGATTGGTTCAAACGGTCCCGGTTTGAATTATTATTCTTTCCAAACTAAAAAGGTATATTCATTAATTAACTACACCTCAAATCCGATAAGGGATATTCATGTCTTGTTAGATACTCAAGATTCTTTGTTATGGATTGGAACCGGAAATACGTTATTAAAAGTTTACGTTCAAAAACAGGATAATAAATTAGTTACCAGATACACCAAACAATTTACCTTTGACGTTAAAAACAAACAACCTTTTAATCAAATATATTCTCTCTATCAGGAAAACGACTCCATCATCTGGGTAGGGATACGAGGAAATGGAATTATACGCTTTAATACGGAAAACGAAAATTATAGAATCATCTCATTCGATGAGCAAAGAATAGCTCCGATGAATGATATTCTATGCATTCACCAGGATAAAAACAAAACATTTTGGCTTGGATCCAGTTACGGAATTACACGTTTTAATATGCACCCCAACGGAAGTTATGAATATAAAAACTTTAATGAGAACGACGGACTACCAAATAATACCATACATGGAATTCTGGAAGACCCTAACGGTAAATTATGGTTAAGCAGCAATTCAGGTATTGTCTTATTCGACCCAATAAAGAATACTTTCAGAAACTTCAATCAAAAAACAGGATTGAAAATTGTTGAATTTAGTGATAATGCCTACTATAGAGATGAGTCGGAGTTAATTTATTTCTTTGGTGGTGTAGATGGACTAATTTGGATTAAAGATAAGCAGAATGAAAAACAGAAAAAGTTCATTCCGGATATCTTTTTCACCAAACTACGCATCTTCAATAAGGATTATAACATAAATGACTTTGAGAAAAGAAAAGGAAACGAACGATACATTGAACTTTATTATAAACAAAACTTTTTCGCAATATCATTTGTAGCCACAGATTTCATCAATGGAGAGAATAGTCAATACTCTTATAAACTGGACAATTTCAGCAACGTATGGATGGATACCCGTTCTAACGAAGCTCAATTTACAAACATTCCGCCGGGAAGTTATACTCTTAGTGTAAAATACAATGATGGAATGGGTGATAGTGAGAGCCAAATAAAAAATATCCGAATCGTAATCTTACCTCCCTGGTATTTGACTGCTTGTGCTAAAATCATTTATGTACTGCTTTTTCTGGTATTCGTCTGCTTGATATATTACTATATAAGGAAGAAGTATGAATGGAAAAAGGAAAAAATAGACAAACAATTACAAGAAAAGTATAAAGAAGAAATGTATGAGGGTAAACTCAGGTTTTTCACCAACATCACACACGAACTCTCTACTCCGCTTACGCTTATCTATACTCCTTGTGAACGAATTTTGTCACACGAAAACAGTGATTCCTTCATAAAGAAATATGCCCAAATCATTAAATCAAACACGGAGAGGTTGAATACCTTAATTCAAGAAATCATTGATTTCCGCCGGATAGAAACAGGAAATAAAATTTCACACATCCAACAGATAAATATCAGCGAATTAACACAAGAGATTACAGAATCGTTCAATGATCTTGCCGAACAAAATAGCATTCAATTTGAAACTAATATTACTGCAAACATAAAATGGAATAGCGATAGTAGTTGTTATGCCAAGATTATGAATAATCTGATTTCAAATGCATTCAAATACACACCCGAAAAGGGGAAAATTATAGTATCTGTTAACATAGAAAATCAAAACTTAATATTAAAAGTATATAATACGGGAAAAGGCATTCAAAAAGAAAGTATTCCCTTTATATTCAATAGATATAGCGTGCTCGACAATATAAAAGAAAACAGCATTAAAGGGCTATCATCCAGAAATGGATTGGGATTAGCTATTTGTCATAGTATGACTGAATTACTCCAAGGAAGCATTGAGGTTAAAAGTGAAATAAATCAATATGCCGAATTCATCGTCAGACTGCCACATTTAGAAGCTGATGAACAGAAAACAGAAAAACAGAACGTAACGACTGAGCTAACAATTAACGAAATCGACGAAACAGTAACAGAAAAAGCTACTGCATCCACAACAATTTCGTCTGTTCAAACAGAAAAAACCACAAATCGGACTAAAAATTATATTCTTGTCATTGATGACAATACAGAATTACTTTGGATGCTAAAAGATATATTATCCGACGAATACAAAGTAATGACAGCCGAAGATGGAAAAATAGGACTTGAAATTCTAAAAAAAGAAATGCCGGATTTAATCATAACAGATATTATGATGCCAAATACAGATGGAATTACTCTGACGAAACAAATAAAAGGAAATAAACATACAATGCATATACCTCTGGTTATTTTATCTGCAAAAAATGCGAATGAAGAAAAAATAGAAGGACTTGATTCTGGAGCAGATGTATATATATCCAAACCTTTTAATACCGATTATTTAAAGACTGTTATACGGAATCTCATTAAAAACAAAAAAAACATGGAAGAATATTATCACTCTTCGGCAAGTGCGTTTGAGTTTGCTAACGGTCGGTTGCTACAAAAAGAGGACAAAGATTTTCTTCAAAAAGTAATGCAATTGATAGACAATAATATGGATAATCCCGAATTTTCTACGGAAGAACTCGCCGACAAGATGCAAATGAGTGTTAGGAACATATATAGAAAATTTAAGGACTTAAAACAATTACCGCCCAATGACTTTATAAAAGAACAACGAATAAGATTTGCGGCTAAGTTGGCAATAACCACTACCCTTACTATTCAAGAAATCATGTATAAAAGCGGATTCAATAATCATTCTCACTTTTACAAAGAATTCTCAAAACAATACAAGCAAACTCCGAAAGAATACAGGGAAACCTACAGGTTAAAGGATAATTCGTTAAAATAGGCGACCTCTTATATCTTTAAAGATTTGTAGCCAATAGAATAATCACATCATGCGACCCCTTTTGAGAGTCGCATGAATTTAAAATATCAAAAGAACAAGTAGCGATTGTCTTGAACGCTGGCTTTCTGCTGAAGCTCATTTAGAAGAAATGCATAACCAAGAAAGCGCATACTCTCATTTTGTTGATTGGCTTTTTCTTCTTTTACATCAAAAGATGCATTTTGCTTTTCTTTGTTATATATCTGTAATACAAATACACCGGCATCACCTTTAATCGGGGCACTCAATTGGTTAGGTTCACCCACGGAAGCATAAACACTAACCAACGGCTCACTATTGCGAAGCACTGATATATAAGCGGAAGCGGAAAAAGTAACAAATCTTACAGAATCGCTTACTGCATTTTCTACGGCTTTATATTGGTCGAATGTAGTTGCACTTTCTATGTTCTTCATTATCATCTCAGCTTTTTTGCCTTTGATTATCTCGCTCAATAATTGTGTCTTTACTTCTTTCAAAGGAATATAGCCTTTTTTGTTAATTTTTTCCAAACCAACTAACATTAATTGATCGCTATTGCCACACTCATACAAGTTTGAAACTTCTCCCGGTTTGGCGGAAAATGCCCATCGTAAAGCATCTTTGGTAGCTTTTACATTGGCTATACCGTGTCCGGAAGTACTAACGGTGTTTTCCAACAAAGTATAACCGGCTTCTTCAGCATTGGCTTTTACTTGATCCAATGTCGGATTGACGGCAATAAACCGGCTAAAATCATTGTAAACCCTATTGTATGTTTCTTTGCTAAATTCAACCTTTTTCTTGATTACAGCTACTTTGAATTTCTCTTTTATAGCCTTTTGATTCGTAACTTGAAGAATAATATTACCCTGTCCCAAGGAAATGTTTTCATATTCGTTTACGCCCAAAGTTGTTAAAACTGTGAGATATTTTAAATTGTCTCCTTCGATAGGTGCGTTTTCATATTGGGCTGATGTTAGCCAATTAGACGAACCTTCTTGTCCGTATTTCTGTGCCAATTCCGAAAAATCAGCACCTTTCTTTAAAGCATTGAAAATACTATCTGCCAATACTCTTGTTTTAGTTAAATCTTCATTAAATACTTGAATCTGGCGATACTGTACAGAATCTGCTTTCTTGGCTTTGGAGAGATATTTAAAAGTATTGTATGTATTATCGGATACGTTATAATAGGGATCGAACACCTTACCTTCCGAAGCTTCATCCAAACGGGAAGCTACATCGGCAGGATAAGCCTCCTTTCTGTAATACAAATCAACATAAGGATAATCGGAAACGGTAGAACGAATGAAAGAGGTATAATCGGATGTAACATTTTCCAACTGTACACTGTAATCGAAAACGTCTTTCTCTATCAGTGCTCTGTCTTCAGTACTTGCCGTTACTTGTACATTGATATATCTTATATCACGAGTTTCAAACGGATGTGTGAATTGTTCCTTTTTTTTACTGTAAAGATTTTTAAGTTCGGATTCTTTTACCTTCACTACCGAATCGGGAATAGAAGTATAAGGAATCGCAACAATTGTCAGCTCTGCCTGATTCACTCTATTGTCAAAAGCTATTTGAGCTTCAACCGGGTTTGAAGAAACCGATTGAGTTATTAAACTCATGTATTTGTTTACCAAGCGGTTTTGAATTAAATTCCTTTCGATGAACAGCCAAAACCGGTTCATGGATTCGTAATATTCCATGTTTTGTGCCGACATAGTGCCATTGTTCATTTTTGCATAATTCACAAGAAACATCTTCAACATATCTTTATCAAAAAGACCTGTTTGCGGATTACTAAACGGAGTACGTTGAAGTATTGGGTCTGTCCCTTCATTTATTATAGCCTGAACTTCTGCTTTCGAAACGGTAAGTCCCAATTTCTTTGCTTCTTTTTCAACTATCTTGTTGTTAATGTAAGTAGTCCATACTTCATCTCTGGCTTGGTTTAATTGGTCATCATTCAGCGCATTTATTCCGTAAGAAAACTTGATAATTTCGGTATATTCTTCTACCATTGTCTGATATTCTTGTGTGGAAAGCGACTCTCCGTTTACCTTACCAACATCTCTTACCTGATTGGGGCGTAGAATTTTCCAAGCATCTCCGGCAATGAAAGCAAATAAGGCTAAACCGACAACAATGACCAATAGAGGTCCTTGAGTTCTAATTTTTTGTAATGTAGCCATTTTAGTAGAGTAGTGTTTTTATATTATTATTTATTATTGACATAGACCTAGAAACATAATAGATATAAGTATAAAGTTCGCAAAGTTATGAAAAAATATTCAGGTAAACTATCTTTACACGCATACTTATTTTTTTACAAATCTATTAACAAACGGTATTTGACTCAACGGCAGGTCTTTTTTTATGATAAAAGCGATAAAGACCGATAACAAAACCGTACGGAACAAAAGACGGATAATAATGTTTTCCGATACTTCCACCCGGTCTGCTATCACGTACAATAAGACAGCAAGAACAAAATACATTCCAATGCCTTTCAAATCATATTTAATGGGATATTTTTTCTGCCCCACAAAATACGAAAGTGCTGTTATCGCCGCATATCCTGCAAATCCCGCCCAAGCGCATGCCATATATCCGTACTTCGGCACAAAGACAACATTCAACAATACGATAAACATACAACCGATAATAGAGAAATACGCTCCCCAGCGGGTTTGGTCTATTAATTTATACCAAAAAGACAGATTGAAGTAGATACCCATAAATATTTCGGCAGCCATAACGATGGGTACTACTTTTAGTCCCGACCAATAATCGGGTTTAATAATATAACGAAGAATATCAAGATAAAACATCACTGCCAGAAAAGCCAGCAATGCAAAAATAATGAAAAACTTCATAGCCGAGGCGTACATCGGGCGATTATCCTTTTCTTTATTCTTTCCGAATACAAAAGGTTCGTAGGCATAGCGAAAGGCTTGGGTGAACATTGCCATTATCATGGCTATCTTAGTGGCAGCTCCGTAAATACCTAACTGTGCGTGTGCTTGATCCGAATCCGAACCTTCAAACAAAAAGGGAAAGATAATCTTATCTATCGTCTGATTAAGGATGCCGACAACGCCAAGAATTAGTATCGGAAAAGAATAATTCAAAATGCGTTTCATCAACACAGTGTCAAACGCATAACGGAATCCCCGTAGTTCGGGAATGAAACAAAACATTTGTAAAGAAGTACATATCAGGTTGGCAACAAAAACATATCCTACTCCATAAGCAGGATCGTAAAACCATGACACCGTTTCGGGAAAGTTCTCATGCAACCATGGACACCATACAAGGAAAAAATAATTAAACAGGATATTAGACAGAACAAAAAGCATCTTTATTGCCACAAACTTTATCGGTCGTTTCTTATGCCTTAGATAAGCAAAAGGAATACATTGAAAAGCATCAAGAGCTACTACAATAGCCATCATACCGATAAATTCGGGATTGTTCACATAACCGAAAAAAGAGGAAATCGGGTTCAGGAACACAAAACACAATGCAATGAAAAGTAACGAAGTACTTCCTACGGAAATGAGAATGGTAGAATAAACCTTCTGTTCGTTTTCTTCTTTCTTATTGGCGAAACGGAAAAACCCTGTTTCCATGCCGTAAATCAGCAATACAAGCAGCAAAGCGGTAATGGCATAGATATTGGTAACTATCCCATACCCACCCGATGCAGCCGAAAAAGTAGCAGTATAAAGCGGAACTAACAGGTAATTTAAAAATCTTCCGACAATGCTGCTTAATCCATAAATAGCAGTATCCTTGGCTAACGATTTTAATCCGGGCATAAGAAAAACATTACTAATTTGAAGATACGAACCTACAACCTTAAAAACTTGTCTCAAATTTATGAAGAACCCCTGAAATCGCCTAATTTTTGCAGGCTAATTTGCTCTCCGGCAAGAGATTTCCTAACATTCTCTTAGCGGTTCGTAAGCAGTCCGAGACGTATTCGAGGGGCTTTTTCGGGTATATATGTCCGCTCGGGAATCGGATATGGATCGGACATGAATCGGATAACGATCGGACATAATACGGATATAACCCCTAAACACCCGCGTAAGAATCCGGTTTTCAATGGGTTTTATATGATAACGTAATAGAAATCTTTCACCAAACGCCTGTCCGAACAAAACTATCCGTTAACTTTGCACAGATAAATTCGGACATTATAAAATAAGTTGACTTTTCCCCCAAGTATTGATTGTAAGTTGTCTAATCGTAAATAAAAATGTGGTTACTCTTTGCCTTCTTTTCGGCAGTATTGTTGGGATTCTATGATGTGTTTAAGAAGAAATCTTTAAGAGGCAATGCCGTTCTTCCCGTACTGTTTTTTAATACGCTGTTTTCGAGTTTGATATTTCTCCCGTTTATTCTTCTTTCCGTTCATGCGCCACAGATATTGAGGGAAACACTCTTTCACGTTCCCCAAGCAGGTTGGGAAGTTCATAAATATATCATTGTTAAATCGTTTATCGTACTTTCGTCGTGGATATGCGGTTATTTCGCCATGAAACACTTGCCTCTTACTATTGTAGGTCCTATCAATGCCACTCGTCCGGTAATAGTGCTGATAGGAGCAATACTGATTTTCGGAGAACGGTTGAGCCTGTATCAATGGGTCGGTGTAATGTTGGCTATCGTGTCTTTCTTTATGTTAAGCCGTTCCGGTAAAAAGGAAGGAATTGATTTTACCCATAACAAATGGATACTTTTTACCGTTCTTGCTACCATAATGGGAGCTATCAGCGGATTGTACGATAAATACCTGATGCAAAACTTTAATCCGATGTTGATACAATCGTGGTACAATATCTATCAGTTTTTTATCATGTTTCCCATTCTGTTGCTGCTTTGGCTACCTACCCGAAAAAAAGACAATGCATTCCATTGGGATTGGACTATTCTTTTGATTTCCGTATTTTTGTCGGTAGCGGATTTTGTATATTTCTATTCGTTGAGTTTGGAAGGTTCGATGATATCCATTGTCTCTATGATACGTCGAAGTAGTGTTATTGTTTCATTTTTCTTTGGAGCAATGATTTTCCGGGAAAAGAATTTGAAAAGTAAAGCTATTGATCTGCTTCTCGTGTTAATTGGGATGATATTTCTATATTTAGGTTCAAAATAATAATTGCCTTATGAAAAAATGTTTATTACTGTTGATGGTATTCTCGTTTGCCTCCTTCTTTTTATCGGCACAAGAAGCCAAGAAACTGTTTCTCAATATGCCTGATTCTTTTACTCCATTGCTTACCCCCATAAATCGTGCGGATTTTATTGATTTTTTAGAAAACAAGATGCAAGCGCAGGTGAAGAATAAATTTGAGAAGAAATCCGAAATGACGGATTTAACACCTGATTATATCCGCATACAAATGACATCACAGAGTACATGGCAAATGAAACTGTTAGCCGTTAACGATACAACGAAAGTGATATGTACAATTTCTACGGTATATGGTCCGGTATGCGACAGCTATATTCGTTTTTATACTACGGATTGGAAAGAACTCCCCACGCGGGATTATCTTCCGAAGCCACCTATGCCGGATGATTTTTTTCAAAGACCTTCTGATTCCATTTCTCTCGACGAGTACGATAAAATACGCATGAAAACGGATATATCGTTAATCAAAGCCGATTTATCCAAAACGGACAATACGCTTTCTTTCACGTTTACCACTTTTGATTATATCGGAAAAGAAGAAACGGAAACTTTGAAGGATTATTTTCGTGAAGTAGTAACGTATGAATGGAAAGAGAGAAAATTTCAACCTGTTTCGTTGGCTATTGAGTAAACGATGCAAAAGCCGTTCAATTTACAGAAGAATAAATATGAAATATAATCGTTTGTTTTCGTTTATTATCCTTCTTTTCTGCTTCTCTCTCCTCTTTTCGGTAGAAGCACAGAATACCGTTCAGACGAGGCGACCACTTATCGGTATTTCCTGTTCACATCCCGAAGATTTTTCTTCTGTCAGAATGTCTTATACGGAATCGGTGATTAAGTCTGGAGGAATGCCTGTTCTTATTCCGGTTATGCAAGATGAAAAGGTATTGGATGCTATCGTTTCATTGCTCGACGGACTGATTCTTACCGGTGGAGAAGATATTCATCCCAACTATTACAATGAAGACCCGATAGAACAGTTGGGTAATGTAAACGCTGTACGAGACCGTTACGATTTGGCATTAATTCGTTTGGCTGCTCTTCGGAACCTGCCGACTTTGGGTATATGTCGTGGTGAACAACTTATCAATGTAGCTTTCGGGGGTACACTTTATCAAGATTTGCCAACGCAGTATAAAGAGACTTCCATTGAGCATCAACAAAAAGAGCCGAGCAGCGTATCGACACATACCGTCCATGTTTCCCCTAATTCAATGGTAGCCGATGTTACCGGTTGTTTAAATCTCCAAACAAATTCTCACCACCATCAAGCAATAAAAGAAGTAGCTCCCGGTTTTCGTATCACTGCTTTAAGCGACGACGGAGTAATTGAAGCAATCGAATCATGTAACAACCTTCCTGTTTGGGGCGTCCAATTTCATCCGGAAGCACTGACTATGGTGGGAGATACTATTATGATAAGATTCTTTCAATTTATGACGGAGCAAGCTGAAACATTCCAAGTTTCAAAAGAAAAGGAAAATAATTCCGGTAAATAACATGGTGGGTATTTATATACACATCCCTTTTTGCAAGACCCGTTGCATTTACTGCGACTTTTGTTCCACCACGCGAATGGAGTTGAAAAGACGATACGTTGATGCACTTTGCAGAGAGCTTGAAACACGAAAGCCTTATCTGCAAGGAGAATCGGTGAAAACTATTTATTTCGGCGGTGGAACTCCTTCCTTGTTAAATGCGGAAGACTTTAATAAGATATTCAATGCTCTCAGCTGTATCTACGGAATGGGAGCCTGTAAGGAAATAACGCTTGAAGCCAACCCTGACGATTTGAATACGGAATATGTACAACTTCTTTCTTCATTTCCATTCAATCGCATCAGTATCGGAATACAAACTTTCAACGATACGCTTTTGAATTTACTTAATCGCCGGCACAGTGCCGTGCAAGCTCTTGCTGCTGTGGATAATTGCCGCCGGGTGGGTTTTGACAATATAAGTATTGATTTGATGTATGGTTTGCCGGGCGAAACGTTGAAAGACCTGATATGCGATTTATCTCATGCTGTTTCTCTCCATGTAGAACACATATCTGCTTATCATCTGACATACGAAAAAGGTACGCCTATATATAGCATGTTGCAAAAACACCGGATAGAGGAGGTCGATGAAGAAAACAGTCTTCGTTTCTTTGCTGTCCTGACAGACAGGCTTTCCGAAGCAGGATATGAACAGTATGAAATATCAAACTTTTGCCGTCCGGGAAAACATTCGTTGCATAATACGGCATATTGGGAAGGTACTGCATACATGGGTTGTGGTCTGTCGGCACATTCATACAACGGACATTCAAGAGAATGGAATACTTCTTCTCTCGATGATTATATAAAAAACATGGAAGATGACCGGCGAGTGTACGAAACGGAAGAATTAGACCTAATTACCCGCTACAATGAACTTATAGTTACATCTGTCCGCACCTGTCGCGGATTGTCATTAAAACAGTTGGAGGCTGATTTCGGAAAGGAATACCTTGTTTATTGCCTTAATATGGCGCAGAAATATCTTAATAGCGGTAATTTGGAATTATCCGGTGACTATTTAAGATTGACGCATGAAGGTATCTTTGTTTCTGATGGAATAATGAGTGATTTATTCCGAATATAAGTGATAAATGAATAGTCGTATTCGTTTTTATCGTCTGCCGGATGAAATATACGTTCTTCTTCTTTCCAATCTTCCGTAGATACGGGTGGAAGGAACACATCACCCTCAACATTCGCATGTACACGAGTGAGATAAAGCTTGTCGGCTTTATTCCAAAACTCTTTGTAAAGCTTACTTCCCCCAATGATAAAAACCTCATTGTCATTATTTGCAGTTTTCAGTGCTTCCTCAAGAGTATGTACACACGTACACCCTTTAGCGGTAAAATCAGGATTATGTGTTACCACGATATTCTTTCTTTCCGGTAGCGGTCGCCCTAATGATTCATACGTTTTTCTACCCATAATTACTGCATGACCCGTAGTCAAGGTTTTGAAATGTTTCATATCGTCGGATAAACGCCAGGTAATCCGGTTATCACGACCGATAACGTTGTTCTCGGTTGCAGCCACTATAATGGATATAATCATAAATCTTCCGCAATATAGCCTTTCGGTAACTTTCTGCAATTATAGCCGGAAGCCATAATTTCACCATAAGCTCCGGCAGAACGAATAGCAATCAAGTCACCACGTTTTACCTTGTTCAGATTTACTGCCTTGCCAAACACATCCGACGACTCGCAAATAGGACCTACTACATCATATACCTCTACAGCCTCGTCCGAAGTGATGTTTTCTATCTTGTGATAAGCTTGATACAAAGCAGGACGGATAAGGTCTGTCATACCCGCATCGAGAATAGCGAATCTCTTATTTGTTCCTTCTTTTACATACAACACCCGACTGATAAGACTTCCACATTGACCCACGATGGAACGTCCAAGTTCAAAATGCAACGTTTGTCCCGGACGAAGTTTAAGATGTTTGGTATATACTCCGAAGAAGTCCGTAAAATTCGGTATAGGTTGACGGTTGGGATGTTGATAATCAATTCCTAATCCTCCACCCACATTGATATGTTCCACTATAATCCGGCGGGCAAACAATTTCTCTTGCAGTTCATTTACCCGGTTACAAAGTGCAATGAAATCGCTCATATCCATAATTTGAGAACCGATGTGAAAGTGGAGACCCACAAACTTCACATGTTGCATACTTTCTGCCGTATCTATCACCCTGTCCATGTCGTCCATACTGATGCCGAACTTGTTTTCTGCCAAACCGGTAGTTATATGCACGTGAGTATGAGCACCTATATCGGGATTGATGCGAAAAGCAACATTGGCTGTTTTATTTTGGGCGGCAGCAAGTGTATTAATTACCTCCAATTCGGCAATAGATTCCACATTGAAACAAAAAATATCATGTTTCAGCCCCAGATTAATCTCCCAATCGGCTTTGCCCACACCGGCGTACACGATTTTATTAGCAGGAATACCGGCTGCTATTGCTGCTTGAATTTCTCCTCCGCTTACGCAATCGGTACCTAATCCGGATTCACGAATAATAGTAAGGATTTTATGATTTGCATTGGCTTTTGTTGCATAATGCACACGGCAACAGTCAAGTTTCGCCATTTCTTTGTTGAGGCAAGACAATGTATTGCGTAATATTGTCGTGTCGTAATAATAAAAAGGAGTCCTTATGTTTTGAAATTTATCTATTGGAAATGTACCTTTCATTGTAATTGATATTTTGGATATAAAAAGAACGCCCCTTGTGTAGAAGCGTTATGGCTTGTTCAAATTTAAACAGGCTCTTATATTTAAAAAATAAATCTATTTTTCATTAAACAGTATACCACTAAGTAATTGTAACGCTTTCTTCTTGTCGCATTCGCGAATGAGAAAAGAAATATTGTAATTACTTCCTCCAAACGAAATCATACGGACAGGAATATCACGCATAGCATCCAAAGCTCTTGCTTCAAAACCTACGTTTTCCCATTCCAAATCGCCTACTACACAAATGATACACATATTTCTATCAATGGTTACCGTGCCGTATTTTTTCAAAATATCCAATATCTCATCCAAGTGATTTGTATTATCTATTGATACCGACACACCCACTTCGGAAGTACAAACCATATCAATAGGTGTTTGATAACTTTCAAAGATTTCAAACACCTTGCGCAAGAAACCGTAAGCCAACAGCATACGGCTTGATTTAATCTTTATTGCCGTGATGTTGTCTTTTGCAGCTACTGCCTTGATTTTACCTTTTTCCGTTTCGTTGGAAATAATAGTACCCGGGGCTTCCGGATCCATCGTATTTAACAAGCGGACAGGGATATTGGCGTATTTAGCCGGTTGAATACAAGTGGGATGTAATACTTTTGCCCCAAAATAAGCGAGTTCGGCAGCTTCTTCAAAATGTAACTGGCGTACGGGTGATGTTTTTTTTACCATACGCGGGTCATTATTGTGCATACCGTCAATATCCGTCCATATCTGAATTTCAGAAGCATCGACAACCGCCCCTATCAGTGAAGCGGTATAATCACTGCCACCTCGTTGCAAATTATCTATTTCGCCGTAAGCATTGCGACAGATAAATCCTTGTGTAATATATACATCAGCGTTCGGATATAAATCCAACTGTACTTGCAGTTTCTCTTTGATATATACGATGTCCGGTTCATTATTTTTGTCGATACGCATAAATTCCAAAGCCGGAAGCAAAACGGACTTTACTCCGCATTCCTGCAAACAGTAATTCATCATACCGGTCGCGAGAAGTTCACCTTGCGCCAATATCACTTTCTCTTCAAACAGCGTGAAAAGTTCTTTGGTATAGGAACGAATATAATCGAAGTGAGAATTGATAAATTCCAGTCCTTTTTGTTTATATTCCTGAGTAGCATACAATTCGTCAACATGCCGTTTGTATTGTACTTCCAGCCGATTGATTAGTTCGTTGGCACCATCTGTATTCTTTTTGTACAGGTAGTTCGAGATTTCTATCAATGTATTTGTTGTACCCGACATAGCCGAGAATACAACAATTTTTCTTTCGCCGTTGGTAATCAACTTGGCAACTTCCCTCATTCGTTGGGCAGAACCAACAGAAGTACCTCCAAATTTTAAAACTTTCATCTTGGTCATTTATAATTAGGTTTATCCTGTCAAGCAAACTCCTTCGTTACGTTGATTATATGATGGTTTTCTTCGCAACGGTACACTGCTGTTCCGGGTATCTTTTTTATCAGTCCTAAATTGTGTGTAGTAACTATAACAGACGAACCGGTTTTACTAATGTTATACAGTAATTCGAGAATTGCCGTACCGGTTTCTACATCCAAATTTCCCGTAGGTTCGTCGGCAAGAATAATTTGGGGTGAATTAAGTATAGCACGGGCTATTACAACATGCTGTTGCTCACCTCCGGAAAGTTCATTGGGTATCTTATGGCTTTTGTCACTCATACCAACTTGTTCAAGAACTTCTTCAATACGAGAATCTCTTTCGTAGTCTTTCTTCCAACCGGTTGCCCGAAGCACAAAGTCCAGATTATCATATACCGTGCGATCAGTAAGAAGTTGGAAATCCTGAAAAACAATACCTATTCTGCGCCTCAAACGAGGAATATCCTTTCTCCTAAGCTTTTTCATGTTATAACCCAATACATCGCAACAAATTCCTGTTACATCCAATTCCCCATAGAGGGTTTTCAACAAGCTTGTTTTGCCTGTACCCACCTTACCGGTGATATAAATAAAATCACCCTTGGATACCTCCAAGTCCACTTGGTTTAACACACAAATGTCTTGTTGATATATCTCTGCGTTTTGATAATCAATCAGTATTTCTTCTTCCATGAGTCACTATGTCTTACTTTTAATTCACGTACCAAATCTTCAATACGATAACCTTTTGATGTTAATAATACGATAATATGATAAAGTAAGTCCGAACCCTCATAAATCATTCGTTCGTCCGTACCGTTCGTTGCTTCGATAACCATTTCAACCGCTTCCTCACCGACTTTTTGCGCCATGCGATTGATGCCCGACTGAAATAAACTTGTGGTATATGATTTCTCCGGCATTTCTTTGTGGCGCTTGTCTATAAAATCTTGGAGTTGCTTCAGAAATAGAATATCCTCTTCATTCTTTTCTCCCCAACAAGTATCCGTACCGGTATGACACACAGGACCTGCAGGATTTACTCTGACAAGTAGCGTATCCTTGTCGCAATCTTCTTTCACAGAAACCACGTAAAGGAAATTACCGCTTTCTTCCCCTTTTGTCCACAAACGTTTTTTACTGCGACTGAAAAAAGTCACTTTTCCTGTTTCAACAGTCTTTTCATAGGCTTCTTTGTCCATATAACCCAACATCAATACTTTATTGGTTTGATTGTCTTGTATAATAGCGGGTACTAATCCGTTTGATTTGTCAAAGTCCAAATTCATTCTTAATCCGATTATATGGGTTTCCGGTTATAACAAGTGTAAATGATGACTTTATGTCTTAAAACCGTATAATTTCTTTCGGGTTCAGATTGTTTTCCATTGTCCAAAAGTGAGCTTCCCCGCGTGGTATTCTGAACAGTACCAACTCAGGGCTTTGTGCTGTCATACCGAGATGTTTTAAAAAGGGTCTGTCATTCATTGCCTTTTCCCTTAGTGTTATGTCGTCAAGAAATTCAGTTTCTCCGGCAACCCTCAGCATGCTACCCGTTGGGTTTTTACGATGATAAAAACAAGCTTCCACTTTCGGATTGTTCTTCAATTGAGAAGGTATCTCTTTTACGGAAGCTGTTTGAAAATAAAATCCTGTTTCGTCGGCAAACCAAAAACCCAGTGCTCTTACTCTCGGTTGATCACCTTCCGTCGTAGCCAAATAACAGATGGGGTTCTCATTGGCAAATTTGATGCAATCTTGAAATGTTTCCATTTGAATATGTTTAATTAAACGAAATATTATTTTCTAATGCTTATGCCTCGCTTGCAAAGGTATAATTTTAATTCCGGAATTTTTATCTCTCCAAAATGAAAAACACTTGCTGCCAATGCGGCATCTGCTTTTCCTATGGTAAAAGCATCATAGAAGTGATCCTGATTTCCCGCTCCACCCGAAGCGATAACCGGTATAGAAAGTTGTTCGGCAAGGATGGCAAGAGATTCATTGGCATATCCGGTTTTTACTCCGTCATGGTTCATGCTGGTAAACAAAATCTCTCCCGCTCCGCGTTCTTGTCCTTCGCGCGTCCAACTGAAAAGTTCTTTGTCTGTTTCCACACGTCCGCCGTTAAGGTAACATTTCCATCCGTTAAGGGTTTGTTTGGCATCTACGGCTAATACACATACCTGTGAGCCAAAATGTTTGGCAATATTATCAATCAATTGCGGATTGCGGATAGCAGCGGAATTTACAGATACTTTATCTGCCCCCGCACTTAGCAAATAGTCAACGTCGCTCAATTCATAAATACCGCCTCCTACAGTAAAAGGAATACTGATATTGGCAGCTATTCGTTTTACCAGATCGGCAAAGGTTTTACGCTTTTCGTGGCTGGCTGTTATGTCTAAAAACACTAACTCGTCGGCGCCTTGTTCACTGTACATGCGTCCGAGTTCTACGGGATCGCCGGCTTGACGTAAATTAACGAAATTGGTTCCTTTGACGGTCTGACCGTCTTTTATATCCAAACATGGAATAATTCTTTTTGCTAACAATTCTGGTAGATTTACGATTAGACAATTTACAACCGCATTATCCGTATTAATTCATTAAGCTTAATACGTCCTTCGTATAATGCTTTCCCAAAAATGACGGCTGGTATGCCGGCTTCGTCCAAAGCTTGAATATCTTCTATAGAACCGACACCTCCACTGGCTGTCAGATAAAGATTGGGATGCTGCTCCAGGATTTCTTTGTACAGGTTTGTAGCAGTGCCTTGAAGCATTCCGTCGCAACCGATATCCGTACAGATTACTTTTTTCACCCCTCTATCTATGTAGTCGTTTAGAAAAGGGAAAAGCTCTATTGCGGTTTCGTCTTTCCAACCGTTTACGGCTATTTTTCGTTCTTTCACATCAGCTCCGAGAATGATTTTATCATTTCCGTACCGGATTAACCACTTTTGAAATACTGCCGGACCTTTCACGGCAATGCTTCCTCCGGTAATCATTTGCGCACCACTATTGAAAGCTATTTCGATATCTTCATCAGTTTTTATTCCGCCACCGAAATCTATTATTAATGATGTCCGGCTTGCTATTTGCTCCAATATGTGATAGTTGACGATGTGATTGGATGCTGCTCCGTCGAGATCAACCAGATGAAGACGCCGGATGCCGTAATCTTCAAACTCTTTGGCTACTTCTACAGGATTTTCATTATATACCTTTTTGCTTTTGTAGTTTCCTTGAGAGAGGCGGACGCATTTTCCACCGATAATATCAATGGCGGGAATGAGTTCTATCATTGGTTTTTACGATATGAATATTCATTTATACTCCATTATTCCAGTATGAGGATACAAAAGTAGAAAAATATTGCTGAATCGGTATTGCGTAGATACTTTAAACAAAGAATAATATGAACAGGTTATATCAACCCAAAAACCTCTTTTGCCTTGTCTATGATGAAATCAGGATGAAAATCCTCTAATTCCCGACGTGGACGAAATCCCCATGTAACCCCGCAAGAAGTAACTCCACTATTCTTTGCCGTCTGTATATCTACCCCCGAATCCCCTACATACAATACCTTGTCTTTTGACACTTTTGCTATTTTCATAATATCATAAACTATTGCCGGATTAGGTTTAGGGGCAATGTTCTCTCGTTGTCCAAATACAGCTGTAAAATTTATCTCGGGAAAATAATGTGAAATCAATTTCAGCGTAGCCGTATGATATTTGTTAGAAGCGACGCCTATCATCTTACCATATTCTTGTAATGTTTGCAACAATTCAACAATACCGGGATAGGGAAGAGTTTTATCTGTATTGTACTCGTCATAATAAGGAATAAATTCCGTGCGCATCCGTAGTATATTTTCCATTGTTTTCTCTCTTTCAGGCAATGCTCGCTCAAAGAGTTTATTGATGCCATTTCCTACCATAAAGTTATATGCTTCTTCTTCGTGAGTAGGGAAACCCAATTTACGTAATACATGATTCGTACCTTGCGCTAAGTCGGCAATAGTATTTAGAAGCGTCCCGTCTAAATCAAATATGACAAGTTGTTTCATGTCGCTAGCAACAGATTTTAGAGAGAAGTTAAATAGAAAAACAGCACCACGATTCTCATCGTAGTACTGCTACAACACAAACACAAAATAAAACACGACAAAACTACTTTTTAAAACTACTTTCGTTTACACAAAAACGTGTAAAACAAATTTATTAATTAATCAAATGTCATTATTGTATTATTCTTTCTTCAATGATTATCTAAATAACAATTGTAAAATCAGTATTGTTTTCTTTAGAATGTTAATAATATTAAAAATATTCCCCCCAATCTATCAAAACTTAAATCCGATTAAGTGCGTTCACCGAAAATTTTACTTCCCACCCTTACAAGTGTGCTTCCTGTTTCAATAGCTATAAGATAATCGTGAGACATACCCATAGAAAGTTCTTGAAATGAAGATTGGGTTGCAAAATAAGTTTCTTTTACTTCATCAAAAAACTTTTTTAAGAAACAAAATTCACGTTCGATTTGTTTTTTGCAATCCGTATAACTTGCCATTCCCATCATTCCGCATATACGGATACCTGTTAATTTTTCCCATTCTCCGGCAGCCAACATTTCCCTGCATTCATCTTGACTAAAACCGAACTTGGTTTCTTCTTGAGCAATATACAATTGCAACAAGACATTTACAACACGCCCTGCTTTAACGGCTTGACTATCTATTTCACTCAATAATTTATAGGAATCGATCCCATGAATCAACGTTACATATGGAACAATCTGTTTTATCTTATTTGTTTGCAGATGCCCGATAAAATGCCATTCAATATCCTTGGGTAAAGTTTCGTACTTGGTACACATTTCTTGCACACGGCTTTCTCCGAATATTCGTTGTCCACTTTCGTATGCTTCTCTTATTGCTTCATTGGGATAATACTTGGAAACCGCAACCAACCGTACCCCTTTCGGCAAGTCTGCCAAAGTTTGTTGCAGATTAGCCGTAATGCTACTCATTGTTGATTATACTTTTATCTTATCATCTTTCTCCTTGTAAGGAAAAATATCCATTATAGCTGTTTCGGTAACCGAAGCGATTTGATAGTCTGCCATAGAACCTTTCATGCCTTCGTCCAGATTCTTAACGGCATCGTGCAAGTCAGTGGCTTGCACTAATATTTGAGTAGCCGTTTTCTTTTCCATACCGCTTTTTTCATCAAGTGTAATGAAAAGAAGCTTACATTTAAACCAACGATCTGCCGCATCTTGCTCATTTGCAAAAAGCTCACTGTAATTAGCTCTTTTAATATCTGCTATGGTAAATTCTCCGGAAATAAAAGGTGTGATTTCTTCGATAATCCTTGCTTCTGCCTCTGTGAAACTGAGTGCATCCACTAAATAAGGCTCTGTTACCTTTTTGTTCATTCCGTTTTCCATTACCTTATCATAACGGATTTTGCATTCAAACCATGTATGTAACGACATATAATCTATTTTTTTAACTGCTTATTGCGCAAATATAATCCAAAATAATCGGGATTGTTAACCATATGGTCAAAAATCCGTTATCGGTATTCTTTTAAGAACCTCACCAATCCTCGACGTACGGACTCCAAACCAAATTCTTCCGGTTTTATTTTTTCTATAGACACAAAAAAGCACTCCGCCACGTCGTCCATTGCTTTTATGCAATCGGCATTTTCTGTTTTGCATAGAAAAAACATATCCAACGTATGTACGGGAAATCCGGAATAAACATAAATATTAGGCAATGAAAACAAATAAATAGCTTCCTGTATTTTCAACCCTGTTTCTTCAGCCACTTCACGCATGATGCCTTCTTCACCTGTTTCGTGCATGTCTATAAATCCGCCGGGAAGATCAAGGGTACCTTTGGCAGGTTCTTTAGCACGACAACAGACCAATAATTCTTTCTTATCGTTCAAAATAAAAGAAACTGTTGCCGAGGACGGATTAAAATAATACACAAATCCGCAATCATCACATTTCTTTGCTTTCTGATTGGCTATGACAAACCGGTTTGATCCGCATTTGGGACAATAGTTGAATTGAGAAAAAGGATGTTCCGTTTCTTGTTGATTAAACATGACTTTATTATTGATAGTTTATTCCATTAAAAAAAGGAGTTAAAGGGAAAAAAGTCTTTTAATCCCTTCACTCCCCTAACTCCTTCTTATAATTTATCGACAGATTGGAATGTAATGTTTACATCATTCCTCCCATACCCGGATTACTTGGCATTTCGGGTTTGTCTTCTTTCTTTTCTACTACCACACATTCGGTAGTCAAGAACATTCCTGCAATTGATGCAGCATTTTCTAGAGCAATTCTGGCTACTTTAGCGGGGTCAACCACACCGGCAGCATACAGCTTTTCATAAATATTGGTACGGGCGTTATATCCGAAGTCGCCTTTGCCTTCACGTACTTTCTGAACAATTACCGCACCCTCTTTACCTGCATTGACAACGATTTGACGAAGTGGTTCTTCGATAGCACGCTTAATGATTTCTATACCGGTAGTTTCGTCGGCATTGTCACCCTTTGTTTTTTCCAAAACGTCAATAGCACGAACGTAAGCCACACCGCCGCCCGGTACAATACCTTCTTCAATGGCTGCACGAGTAGCGCAAAGAGCATCGTCAACACGGTCTTTCTTTTCTTTCATTTCCACTTCACTGGCAGCGCCGATATAAAGAACAGCCACACCACCGGACAATTTTGCCAAACGTTCCTGAAGTTTTTCTTTATCGTAATCGGAAGTTGTAGCGGCAATCTGAGTTTTAATCTGACCAACCCGTGCGCTAATATCGGCTTTCTTACCACTACCGTTAACAATAGTTGTATTGTCTTTAGAAATGGTAATCTTTTCACAAGTACCCAACATTTCAATGGTAGCCTGTTCCAATTTTAATCCCTTTTCTTCGCTTACTACCATACCACCCGTTAAAACGGCAATGTCTTCCAACATTTCTTTTCTTCTATCGCCGAATCCCGGAGCTTTCACTGCACAAATTTTCAATTGAGAACGCAAACGGTTTACTACCAATGTTGTCAATGCTTCACTATCTACATCTTCCGCAATAATCAACAGAGGACGACCGGTTTGTACGGCAGATTCCAATATCGGCAACATGTCCTTCAAATTGGAAATCTTTTTGTCATGAATAAGAACGTAAGGGTTTTCCATTTCACATTCCATCTTGTCCGTATTGGTCACAAAATAGGAAGAAAGATAACCACGGTCAAATTGCATACCTTCTACCAATTCGATAGTAGTGTCTGTTCCTTTGGCTTCTTCAATAGTGATAACACCATCTTTGGATACCTTGCGCATAGCATCGGCAATTAATTTACCAATAGCCGGTTCATTATTGGCAGATACAGCAGCTACTTGTTCTATTTTGTCATAGTCATCACCCACAGCTTCGGACTGAGATTTGATAGATTCAATCACTTTGACAACAGCTTTGTCAATGCCACGTTTCAGATCCATTGGATTAGCACCGGCTGCTACGTTCTTCAATCCTTCGGTAATAATAGCTTGTGCCAATACGGTAGCGGTAGTTGTACCGTCTCCGGCATCATCACCTGTTTTTGAAGCTACCTCTTTTACCAATTGAGCACCCGTGTTTTGAAAAGCACATGTCAACTCAATTTCTTTAGCTACGGTTACACCGTCTTTCGTGATTTGAGGAGCACCGAATTTCTTTTCTAGAATTACATTGCGACCTTTCGGACCAAGTGTTACTTTTACAGCGTTAGCCAACGCATCAACACCTTTTTTTAATTCGTCGCGCGCTTCAATATTGAATAATATTTCTTTAGCCATAGTTAGTAATTTTATTTTTGTTATTTACTTATTTTTCGTTGATTTGGTTTGCATAATCTGCTTACTTCTGTTTCCTTGTACTTTATCGTACTGTTTATTAGTACCTATACCGCCTTTATTCGGGTTCTGTTGATTAGCGCTATTATTGCTCGGAGATACTTTCTTTGCCATACCTTCTGATTTATTGTATTTTACTTTATCCTAAGACCGCAAGCACATCACTTTGACGCATAATAAGATACTGTTTGCCATCTATTTCGAGTTCTGTTCCGGCATACTTCCCGTAAAGAACAGTATTACCTATTTTCAATACCATTTCTTCATCCTTTTTGCCTTGACCTACTGCCACAACTTCACCCTTCATCGGTTTTTCCTTTGCCGTATCCGGAATAATAATACCGCCAACTGTTTTTTCTTCTGCAGGTGCAGGAAGAACCAGCACTCTGTCTGCTAATGGTTTTACGTTCATAATACTAATTTTTTATGTTATACATTCTTAAGTAATATATTTTTGACGAAAAAAGGAAAGCGAAAAGCGTGCCAAACAAGTAAAATATTTATTTGGCAGAATAATTATGACAGAATGACGGAATTGTTTCTTTCGAAATTAAATCTGAAAAAGTTGATTTGACAAACTGACGTATAAAAAGAAAAAAGCGATAGTGTATAAATGGAATAATCCCTTATCTTAGCTTAAACACTAAAATAAAGGATTACCTCATGTTATTGACAGTTACTTATCTTCAAATCACTTTATATCTATACTGATTTCAGCTTGTTTTAGCCCTGGAGAAGTAAATCTTATTTTCACTTGTCCCTCTTTTCCAGTAGCTTGTATGTATGCTAAAATACGCCCGTGAAAAACACGATGTGTATTGTCCGTATAATCACTCATATCTTGATTGTTACTTGATTCGAGTCCTAACAGTCGGGCGGGACCTTCTATATAACATCTTACCTCACTGTCCGAAGACATAACGGGAACTCCATCCTCATCGACCACTTGAAGAACAACCTGAGCCAATTCCTTATCTTTAATTATTAGTTTATCATCAGAAAAAACCTTAAGCGCATAAGGTTGTTTAGATGATACGAGAGTATATCTGCCGACTTCGTCTCCATTAGCATTCATAGCTATTGCTTCGAGTTTTCCTCTATTATAAGGAATATCCCAGAATATAATACTCGTATTATCGTCGTATGCTTTTAACTCACCAACGGTTGTACCATTTAATTCAAGCCTGGCTTTGGCTACATTCGTATAACAAACCACTCGGACATTTTGTCCTTCCTCATAATTCCAGATAGGCCACGCATCCAAAGACAATTGTTTATTATCCCTGAAAATAGGATATGTCCCGATATAAACCATCGGTTTGTCCGACCAAAGCGATTGGCGAAAATATCCGCGAGGTTTAATAAATCCTCCGAAATCCAACAATCCCGAATAAAATCCACGTGAAGGCCATTTGCTTGATTCTCCCAAATAATCAATGCCTGTCCATAGAAATTGTCCGAAAATATGTTCATTGTTTCTGACAGCTTTCCACGATTCTAAATCATGACGGTTTTCACTGCCATAGATTACCCTGTTTGGGTATTTCTTATGGTTATGTTCATACAAACTTTCCGTATAATTGTAGCCTGCGATATCTAAAGCAGAAAGATACCCTGTTTCATTCGACATGGCAACACCAGCAAGTCCTGCTGTTACCGGACGTGATTTATCAAATTCCTTAACTACAGCCGCAAGCTTTTTGGCAATTATTCCCAAACGCATGGCATCGGGGGCATCTTTTTTATAGCCTCCGAATATCGGTTGAGTAAACCCCGTTTCCTTACCACCGTCAAGCACAGGATGAGAATATGGGTCATTCGGATAATCAACCTCGTTGCCGATACTCCAAGCAAATATTGATAAATGATTACGGTCCCGTTTTACAATATCTTCCAAATCCTTTTCACCCCATTCCCCGAAATAGTCGAATGAACCTTGAAACCCGGGAGTTCCTACATTCCAACCTTGAATCCATTTACGTTTGGGATACTCCCATTCGTCATAAGCTTCATTCAATACCAATAAACCTAATTGATTACATAACTCATACACATCTGTAGATTGAGGATTATGACTCGTGCGGATCGCATTACACCCTATATCTTTTAATGTTTTTAATCGTCTCTCCCAGACTGCACGGGGTACAGCCGCGCCAAGAACACCCGCATCATGGTGCATACAAACACCTTTTACTTTTATCCATTTCCCATTTAGGACAAAACCTTTGTCCTAATCAAAAGTGAAACTTCTGAAACCTGTTACGGTTATTGTTTCATCAATTATTGTTCCATTCTTATAAACAGACATTTTTAATGAACATAAATTGGGCATTCCCAAATCCCACAACAGAGGATTCTTCACCCGTAAATTAGTAATCAATCTTGAGTTTGAGTTCGCCGATATGTTTAACTTCTCAGAAGACTTTGCTATGGTCTTGTTGTCTTTCAACAATTCATTTACGATTGTCAGATTTGCCGTTGTATTCAAATCATTTTCTACCTCAACCTCGACATTAAGAGTTCCCTGTTTAGTGTTTACATCGGAAGGATACGCATATACTCCCCACTGGGAAATATGTACCGGGGTTGCCGTCACCAACCAAACGCTGTGATATATCCCGGAACCTGTATACCATCGCGAATCGGCATATTGACTATGGTCAACTCTAACGGCGATAATATTGTTTTTACCATATTCAATATAAGGGGTAGCATCGTACATAAATGAAACATATCCGTTCGGACGTTTTCCTAATAAATTTCCATTGATGAAAACTTCACTACAATTATACACTCCTTCAAAATAAAGATACACTTTCTTTCCTTTATTTTCCTCCGGAATAAGTATGTTTTTCCGATACCAACCAACACCACCTTGAAGATATCCCGTACAGCTGGCTAAACTCGGACTGAGTTGACTTTTTATGCTCCAATCGTGAGGTAAATCAATCCGGCTCCAATTTCTGTCATTCAATGATATCGCTTGTCCGTCTCGAACATCATTCAATATAAATAACCAATCGTCGTTTATGTTTTCCGGTTTTCCGAATGAAACTTGTGCTTTTACCATTATCGCCATTAAGAACGACAGAACAAGCAATAGGAGTTTTAAGTTTTTCATAATACGTGGCTTTGATTAAGTAATGTAAGCAAATTTAGGAGCTGACACATACGCTTCAATGTGATATTACCAAAATCGCTTCACTTGCTATGATTTACTTTCTGGTTGTTTCCGTAACAAAGATAGAAAAAGTTTTGCAAATTGCCAATAGTCACAGGCCGATTCCTAATAACTTTCCCCTTTTTCTGTTGCATAATATTTCTGTAATTTTCGGGATTTTACTTTGCTTTTGCTTTCTTTTTCAGTGGTACCATGAAGATTAATATCGAAATCATACCCTCCGACGTAATGGATGAAATAATAGGATACCTGTACGATGAGATTCTCGAGCCAAAGGATATGCCGATTGTTAAATACATCATTGAAAAATTGGTAAGACCAAAATTGGACGAAGAACGCGAAAGGGCTTTTGCTATAGGTCGTTACAAAGAACCGGAAAAGAATGAAGAAGGAAATGGGTCCCTCGTATATTTGCAGTCTAAAGGAAGCATGGGAATAGCATCCATCCCTTGATAACCTATTTGTAGGTATATCGTGCGTTAGATTCTGCGCCCATGTTGTTTCTTCTTGGAGGTCTGGATAAGTATCTAAGGAATAAACCAAG
>SNRY01000069.1_pt1 | contig 42705 bp, 12 predicted proteins | sample 4693421 | NCBI WGS metagenome assembly SNRY01 (sample SAMN11003215, study PRJNA524138) | termite gut metagenome | isolation source: Bacteroidetes bacterial symbionts from single cell of protist host amplifed... | host: Streblomastix strix ... | reverse complement strand
AAGCTACCGGAGAAACGAGTCATTTGAATGAAGTACGTGACAGAGTGGGACTTCCACTTTATGGATCTCCAGAGTATCCCACATCGCTGTACGGTACGGTAGCCTTGGCAATTGAACATGAACGCCAGATAGAGTTTGCTTTGGAATTTCACCGTTTCTTCGATTTGAAGCGTACCGATCGTGCCATTGATGTGATGAAAGCCAGTTCGAAGAAGAGTGAGTTTGATGCCAATCGTCTGTACCTGCCTATTCCTCAGGCTGTATTAGACCAAAATCCAAATCTTATCAAACAGAACGCTGGATATTAAGTTGGAATGAAAAAAACAGTATGGTCATTTCTTCTATTTTTGACCTGCTCACTTCACGCTCAGGTCTGGGTTGCGGATAACGGCGACGGGACGTATAGGAATCCTGTTCTCTTTGCCGATTATTCCGATCCGGACGTGATCCGTGTTGGGAATGATTATTGGATGGTTGCCTCGAGCTTTACTGCGATGCCCGGTATTCCGCTACTACACTCTAAAGATTTGGTCAATTGGACCATTGTCAATCATATTTATGAGGGACTGCCTTTGGAGAAATACAGGAAACCGGTTCATGGCGAAGGTTCGTGGGCGCCTGCCATACGTTATCACGGGGGAATGTTCTATGTCTATTTTTGTACGCCTAACGACGGACTTTTTGTAGCGAGGTCAACAGATCCGCTAAGGAAATGGGACCTCAAACACATACTTCAGGTAGAAAAATGGGAAGACCCCTGCCCGTTCTGGGATGAAGACGAGCAGGCTTACTTGGTGCATAGCTATCAGCGTGGAGGTCCAGCCGTCCTGCATAAAATGTCTCCTGACGGTTTGCGGTTGCTCGACAACGGAACGACAGTTTACCATGACCTGGAAGTAAATCCTACTTTGGAAGGGCTGAAAATGGACAAGCGCAACGGCTGGTACTATATTTTCGCCCCGGCAGGAGGAGTAGCCACCGGTTGGCAAACCGTACTCCGGTCGAAAAACATCTATGGTCCCTACGAAGCGCGGAAAGTGTTGGAAGCCGGAAACGAAATTAACGGACCGCATCAAGGCGGTTTGGTAAATACGCCCTCCGGCGAATGGTGGTTCATCCACTTTCAATCACGCGAGGCTTACGGACGAGTGGTACACTTGCAACCGGCTGTTTGGACGAGCGATGATTGGGTGGTAATTGGCGAGGATTCCGACGGAGATGGTTGCGGCGTCCCCGTATTAACCTATCGAAAACCGGACGTAGGAAAGAGTTGGCCTGTTCAAGTTCCCCAGACTACCGATGAGTTTGAAACTAACCGGTTGGGTTTTCAATGGCAATGGAATGCCATTGAAAACCCTGCCTGGTATTCTCTTTCGACAAGACGAGGCTTTATCCGTCTCTTTGCTAAAACTTGCCCCACCGAACGTGGAAATCTCTATTATGCCGGCAACCTGCTGCTACAGAAACTTCCGGCGCCTGCCTTTACGGTAACGACTCAAGTGGAAACTCATTTCACGGATGCCGGTGAGCGAGCCGGAACCATTGTCATGGGAAACGCCTACACCTACATCGCCCTGATTAAGGGTGAAAAAGGCAATCGTATCTCCGTAGTGACGGGACGTTACGATCGGTTGCCTGTTGTACCTGAGGAGGTGGCGACCGTTGAGGCAAATATCTCCAAAGCATGGTTCAAGATACATATTCACGATGATCAAACGTGCAGTTTCTCCTACAGTACGGATGGCGAAATATTCACTAATTTAGGCGACCGGTATTCGATAGCTCCGGGCGTATGGATAGGCGGTAAAGTTGGTATTTTTTCATCTTCCCCCAATATCGTACAAGGCAAAGGATACGCCGACTTTGACTATTTCCGGTTGCAGCCCCCACCACCCAAGATTGACAGAGAAGCCTTGGTAACACGGAATAATGTTCATTTGGAAACATTCGATACTCTGAATTCACTCTCCGTAGGAAACGGATCGTTTACCTTTTCGGTTGACGCAACCGGTTTGCAGACATTCCCGGAAATGTATGCTTCGGGAGTGCCTCTTGGAACTTTTTCCGAATGGGGTTGGCATTCTTATCCCAACCCTCAAAATCTAAAACAAGAAGAAAGTTGGCAAAACTTTGACTTTCATGGTCATTTCGAACCCTATGCCGTACAAACTCCCCCATCCGGTCGCGCACACGAGGCGGGTGAATGGCACCGCATCAATCCCCACCGTATGCACTTAGGCAATGTGGGGCTTGAATTGACGGATACGAATGGCGTCCAAGCAAGAGCAAATACTATCGGCAATATCCACCAGACGCTTGATTTGTGGAATGGTGAGATTGTTTCGGATTTTAATTACAACCATGCAGCTGTTTCCGTGAGAACAGTGAGCGACACCAGCGGAAGTCAGATTTCTACTGCCGTATCCTCTCCTCTTTTAGTGAACGGAGAAATAAAACTCAACCTGCGCTTTTCCTATCCTTCCGGCGGTCATACCGATGACGCTTCCGATTGGAACAACCTCGAAGCGCATACCTCTGTGATTGTTGAGAAAGGAGACAACTTTGCCCTTATCAAACGCACCCTTGATGAAACAACCTATTTTGTAAAAATACAATGGAACAAGCCTGCAACGATTACGGAAAAGTCGCCGCATTACTTTGTAATTACTGCTTCATCCGGCGAAATGGAATTGACCTGTTTGTTTGCCAATGAACAACCGTCGGAAACCTTACCTTATTATGCAGAAGCAAAAGCTGCTGCCAAAACCTTTTGGAACGATTATTGGAAAAGCGGTGGGGCTATTGATTTTTCGGAATGTTCCGATCCGAGAGCCAAAGAACTTGAACGAAGGGTCGTACTGTCGCAATATATCATGCGTTCAAACAATACGGGGGAGATTCCTCCTCCTGAAACAGGCTTGGTATATAACAGTTGGTATGGTCGTCCGCATTTGGAAATGCACTGGTGGCACAGTGTTCACCATGCGCTTTGGGGACGTCCCGAACTACTTGACAAGAGCATGGGGTGGTATAAAAATGTCGCCTGTTCTCCGGCTAAATCCATCGCTGCGCGACAAGGTTTCGATGGGGTACGTTGGATGAAGATGACTGATAATTGGGCAGGCGAAGCTCCTTCGAGTATAGGTTCATTTCTGATATGGCAACAACCGCATTTTATCTATTTCGCAGAACTGCTCTATCGCGCCAACCCAATGCCCGAAACGATAGACAAATACAAGGAATTGGTCTTCGAAACAGCCAAATGGATGGCTTCTTTCGTTACTTACGACGAAGCAAACAATCGCTACCTGCTGAAAGGCTATATCTCAGCCCAAGAAACTCTTCGTGCAACAGAGACCATCAACTCGCCATTTGAATTGGCTTATTGGTATTGGGGGCTGTCCACCGCTCAACGATGGCGTGAGCGCTCCTCATTAGAACGGGATTCCGAATGGGACAATATCCTCGCTAAATTATCACATTTGGCATCTAAGGAAGGAAAATACCTTGCTTCGGAAGATGCCGTCAATACGTATGAAGATATCCGTTTCTTTTCCGATCATCCGAGTGTGTTGGGTTCTTTTGGCATCTTGCCGGAAAGTAATCTTTTTGATAAGGAAATCATGAAAAATACTTTCCATTGGATACGCAATAACTGGAATTGGGACAGCGCCTGGGGTTGGGATTATCCGATGGCAGCAATGTCAGCCGCCCGTATGGATATGCCTGAGCATGCCATAGAAGCCTTACTGATGAACCACCGCGCTAACACTTATTTACCAAATGGTCATAATTTTCAGAATGACCGCTTGCGTATTTACTTGCCGGGAAACGGCGGGTTATTGACAGCAGTAGCCATGATGTGTACCGGTTGGGATGGTTGTGAAAATGATTTGCCTGGATTTCCTCGCAACGGACAGTGGAACGTAAAATGGGAAGGCTTGCAAAAGATGCCATAACCTCCGCATGGACAATAAATTACCTATATTAAAAACAATGAAAAATATGAAATTAAAGAAAATGCTTGCACTTGCCCTTGGGCTTGGGCTTTCTTTTCCTCTTTTTGCCAAACAATACCCTGTCAATGATTTCGGAGCTGTGGCGGATTCTTCCGTTTTAAGTACGCAAGCTATACAAGCTGCGATAGACACCTGTTCAACAAATGGCGGTGGACAAGTTGTCATCCCGGCAGGTTATTATAAAACAGGCTCACTCATCTTGAAAAACAATGTGGAACTCCAAATAGAAAGCGGCGCCGTACTCTTAGGTAGTCAAAACCTGAATGATTACATAAAACTGCAACCCGCTTTCGTCTCTTTACGCACACAAACACCAACTATACAACTGATATATGCCGAAAATGCCGAAAATGTTTCAATCACTGGCAGAGGAACCATTGATGGGCAAGGAAGCAGTTTCAAGAAACTGAGCTGGAACGACGAAGGAATTACTCGCCCGCACTTATTGCGTTTCATTACCTGCAACAATATAGTTGTGAAAGATGTAACATTGAAAAATTCCGGTTGCTGGATGCAACATTACTTAGCTTGTGAAAACCTGCAAATTACCGGAGTACGGGTATTTAACCGCAACAATTATAATAATGACGCTCTCGATATCGACGGCTGTTGCAACGTAACTGTCTCCGGACTTATAGCGGATTCGGACGATGATGGCATCACGTTGAAAAGCACCTCACCCAAGTCATGTGAAAATATCTCAATTACGAACTGTGTGATTAGTAGCCGTTGTAACGCCATCAAGTTGGGAACGGAAACAAATGGCGGTTTTCGAAACATTCAGATATCCGCTTGTGTGATTAAACCCTCTAAATTAATGGTTCCTCCTTTTTTCGGTCGTGAAAGAGGAACATCGGCTATTGCTTTGGAAATCGTTGATGGAGGAACTATGGAGAATATATCCGTTTCAAATATTTTGGTTGACGGAACAGAATCTCCTATATTTATTCGTTTGGGAAACAGGGCGCGAACCTATCAGGAAGGCGTTGTCATCGACAAGGTTGGTACTATCACTGCTATCAGTATCAACAATATTCGTATAAAGAATGCCGGCAAAACAGGCTGTTCCATAACGGGATTACCCGATCACCCTGTTGACGATATCCGTTTAAGTAATATTGTAATGGAACAAGCGGGCGGCGGAACAATAGAAAATGTGAACGCCTTGGTTGAAGAAAAGCCAACGGAATATCCTGAGGCAACCATGTTTGGGATATTACCGGCTTATGGATTTTACATCCGTCATGCCGCGAATGTTACTTTCGACGGAGCACAATTTGCGGCAATTGCCGAAGACGCTCGTCCTGCTTTTTACTTAGATGATGTAAAAGAAAGTGTTTTGACCGATATACAACTTCAAGGTAGTAAGAAGACAAAAACTGCCGTCCGACTAATAAACAGCAGGGATATTATTATTAAAGAATCATTGGTAAAAAACCAAAACGGATCCGGTTTTATAAAATTAGAGAATGATGCCATTGAACGAATTAGGTAGAAAATATTATATAAACGAGGATATAATAAATTTTTCGACCTTCAAGACAATATCAAGGTTTCCATTAACAAGGATTTGACATTTTATTTGATCATCACGAAATAAGATTACCGCATACGCTTCTCTTTCTTTCCGAAAGAAGAAAACCTATGCGGTAATCCATGTAAAGACAGCAAAATCAACCAAATTATATTTTTACTTTCTTTGTCAAATGAATATCTGACGATGACGAACCTAACATCAGTTCTATTTCGCTGTGTTCGAGAATCCACTTGTGATTATCTTCATTCCAATATCTGAGTTTGCTTACCGGAATAGTTAACGTTAAAGTTTGAGATTCCCCGCCTTTTAATGATACTCGTTCAAATGCTTTTAATTCTTTGAACGGCCATTCTATAGTGGCATCCAAACGATGTACATATAATTGCACTACCTCGTCCGCTTCTCTTTCTCCTGTATTTTTCAATTCAAATGTAACATCTATGGATTCGTTACTACCGTATTGTTCTTTTTTCGTTTGCAGGTTCGTGTATTCAAATGTAGTATAAGAAAGTCCGTGTCCAAATGAATACCTCGGAGCGATTCCTTTGGTATCAAACCAACGATAGCCTACCAACAATTCTTCCGAATAAACTGCAACGTTTTTATCACCTCCTGTTTCCGTAGTCGTTTGGGGATAGTTATTAAGGGCGTAAGCCGGAGAATCTTCCAATTTAACGGGGAAAGTGAACGGTAATTTACCCGAAGGAGAGATATTACCCAAAAGGACATCAGCCAGAGCATTTCCACCTTCCGTACCATTAAACCATGATATCACAATAGAAGACGAATATGCTTCCACTACACTTAAATCGACCGGAGCGCCGGCTACTACTATCGTAACAATATTCGGATTCACAGCGGCAATGGCTTTAATCACTTCATCTTGTCCCGAAGGAAGAGTCATTTGTGTACGGTCGCTTCCCTCTGTTTCCACTTCCCTGTTGTTTCCTGCTATGAAGAGAACGATGTCTGCATTCTTTGCTGTTTTTACAGCTTCTTGCAATAGTTTAGGATCTGCTTCGCTATAAGGAGATATATGAGAAATGCGTTCTTGTCCGGTAAAGCCTCTGTAACCTTGTGAAAAGGCGATCTCAGCTTGATCGCCTATTTTTGCTTGCAAACCTTCTAATGGAGTTACTTCGTACAATGCTTTGACACCGGCGCCATATCCACCGTTTGCTTGTTTATGAATGGCATTTTCTCCAATTACAGCTATTTTTTTGTATTGGTTCAAATTAAGCGGAAGAAATGATTCTTTATTTTTCAGCAAAACAATTGATTTAGCTGCCACATCATAAGCTACACGCAATTGTTCTGGTTGAGCAGTCATTGTTTTGTTGGCTTCTTCTGCAGGTATCGGTTCAATGGCAAATCGCACTCGAAGGATATTCCGCACTTTTTCATCAATAACAGAAACAGGTACTGTTCCAGCTTGAATGGAGTCCAAAAGCGCCTGTCCGAAAAAACGACTATTCGGCATTTCCACATCCAAGCCATGAAGAGCTGCATTCACCGTATGATGCACGCCTCCCCAATCTGAAATAACCATCCCTTTGAATTTCCATTCATTACGAAGTATTTGATTCAACAGCAGATCATTTTCCGAGCACCAATCGCCCGCTACTTTGTTATACGCCGCCATGACTCCATAAGCGTCCGCTTCTTTTACAGCCGCTTCAAAAGGAAGCAGGTATATTTCACGCATTGTACGTGAATTTACGATAACATTTACTCTTCCACGATTGTTTTCCTGATTGTTGAGAGCATAATGTTTTAAGCAGACAGCCACACCATTGTCTTGAACGCCTTGAGTATATCCTACGGAAAGCTGTGCATTTAGAAACGGGTCTTCGCTCAAATATTCATAAGTGCGACCACCTGTCGGAAGGCGTTGGATATTGATTGCCGGTCCTAAAATCATATCTTTACCACGCAAACGGGCTTCTTGAGCTAAACTTTTTCCATAAGTATAAGCCAAATCTTTGCTCCATGTGGCTGCTAATGCCGATCCTGTAGGAAAGAAAGTAGAAGAATCATTTGATAAACCTAACGAATGCCATGAATGAGGTTCCATTTCTTCTCGAATCCCAAACGGACCGTCAGCATATATTATATCGGCTATACCCAATCGTTCAACGCCTGCGGAAGTAAACATGTGTTTGCCATGAATCATTGCGATTTTTTCTTCCAAAGTCATTTTTTTTATAATACTCTTAATCTTCGCCTCGTTTTTAATTAATTTGGAAGGAGGTCTATTATCCGATAGCGAACAACCGGAGAGGCACAAAATACAGCTTAATAAAGCTGTAACCCCCATAGTACATAGATGTTTCATTTTCATAATTTGTTAATGGATAGAATACTTATTTATTATTAATAGTCAACGGATTCTTTACGATGAACGCCCTTTTAAATTTTCATTAGAATTTTAAATTTTACCAAATAGATACTCGTTTTTCTACCGAAACAAACTGAGGGTCACCTTCTTGTACGTCAAATGCTTCATACCATGCAGCGATATGTGGTAAAGCACCGTTTACGCGCCATCTGCCCAATGAATGAGGATCGGATTTTGTACGTACCAATATTTCTTCCGGACGGATATTACCTGCCCAGACTGTAGCGTATGCCAAAAAGAAACGTTGTTCCGGCGTAAAACCATCTTTGTGTGCGAGAGGCGTGCCTTGAGCTACTGTTTGGAAAGCTTGATAAGCAACTTGCAAACCACCATGGTCGGCAATGTTTTCGCCTAAGGTAAATTTACCGTTTCCGTGAACGCCGGGAGTAACTTCTATGGTGTCAAAGAAATCAGCCATTACTTTGGCGCGTTCTTCAAAACGGGTGGCGTCTTCTTTTGTCCACCAGTCTTTTAAATTACCATCCTTGTCAAATTGACGACCTTGATCGTCGAAACCATGTGTCATTTCATGTCCAATAACCACGCCTATGGCTCCATAATTGAAAGCGTCGTCGGCTTTCATATCAAAGAACGGGTATTGTAAGATACCGGCAGGAAAACAAATTTCGTTTGTTGACGGATTGTAATAGGCATTGACTGTTTGCGGCGTCATCTGCCATTCATCTTTATCAACAAGTTTCCCTGCTTTGGCAAGCATATAAGCATATTCAAACCGGTTAGCCCGTTTAACGTTTTCGTAATAACTGTCTTTTTCTATGTTTAACGCCGAATAGTCCCTCCATTTATCGGGATAGCCTATTTTCACGTAGAATGCGTCTAATTTTTCTTTGGCTTTTGCTTTTGTTTCGTCGCTCATCCATGTTAATACTTCGATACGTTGACCAAGTGTTGTTTGCAGATTACGGACTAATTTTATCATACGTTCTTTGGCTTCGGGCGAGAAATATTGTTTGACGTACATCTGCCCTACGGCTTCGCCCAACATGCTGTTAACAGAACTTACGGCTCGTTTCCAACGTGGTGATTGTGTTTCTTTTCCCGACAAGGTTTTGCCGTAAAAGTCGAAATTTTGAGCGTAAATATCATCACTTAAGTAAGATGCCGCACTGTCTATTACTTTCCATTGTATATAGGCTATTTGCGCATCTAAGGGTTCTGAAGCGATGATGTTTCCCACTTCCACCAATGATTCTTTTTGCGAAACATTTAATTCATTCACATTTTCTAATCCTAATGTAGTAAAATAGCTGTTCCAATCAATGGAAGAAATCAACTTTCGCAATTCTTCAACGGATATTTTGTTATAGTTGGCGTACGGGTCGCGAAGCTTTACTTTATCGTAAGCGGTAGTTGCCAAGCGGGTTTCTATCCTCAGCACGGCTTCTGTATTTTTTTGAGCCTGTTTCGGAGTAAAACCGGTTAACTCAAACATTTTTGCTACATGTTCTTTATATTTATTACGGATTCCGACAGAGTGTTCGTCGTTATCCAAATAATATTCGCGTTCACCCAAACTGATGCCTCCTTGATAGGTTTGAAGCAAATATTGCGAACTGTTCGCCGGGTCGGCGTCCACATAAATCGAAAAATAAGCTCCGATATCCGAAAGCAATAGCTCAGGGATTACTACGGATAATTCGGATTTGTCCTTTATGGAGGCTACGCGTTCCAAATCGGCTTTGACAGGCGTATATCCGTCTTCATTTAACTTAATGCTATCCATCGCCAAGTTATAGATGTCGCCGATCTTTTGTTCAATAGCACCTTTTTCTGAAACTTTGGAGGCAATGTCTTTAATTAAACCGTTTAATTGTTCGCGGTTATCTTCCGCTAATTTGTCGAATGAACCGAAACGTGCATATTCTCCCGTTAGGGGATTTTTCTGCATCCATCCTCCACATGCGTATTGATAGAAATCCACTTTTGGCGAAACGGAAGTATCCAGATTCGTTACGTCTATACCCGACGTTTGGGCTTTAGGATTGCAAGCTGTTGTCATAAGTGCCGATGCAATAATAATTAGTAATGATAAACGTCTCATTTTCTATTTTTTAGATTGAACTTTTTGAAAAAAAATCGGGGTAATCAGAATACAAAAGTACGTAAATTCAATTAGTAAATGTAATTGAAGTAAGGAAAAAGTCTTATTTTAGTTGTGTTATGAACAATAACAAGACACATTTAACTCGAGGATTCAAAAGCAGTTGTTTTTATAACAATATTACTACTTTCGCCTAATGTTAATCCATTGATTCTCTATAAATAATAAGATTATGATTCCCAATTACCAAGCTATAATGCTTCCTCTTTTAAAATTAGTAAAGGATGAAAAAGAATATCAATTAAGCTCTGTTGTTGAAATATTGGCTAATGAGTTTAAGCTTACAGAAGACGACAGAAAGGAATTATTGCCTAGTGGACAAACATTTCTGTTTGGAAACAGAGTTGGTTGGGCTAGAACATATTTGAAAAAGGCCGGATTATTAGATTCTCCTAAGCGAGGCTACATTTGTATTACTCAGAGAGGTTTTGATGTTTTAAAACAAAATCCCAAAGAAATAACTGTTACGTTTTTGAAACAGTTTCCTGAGTTTTTAGAATTTCAGAATCTGAAACGAGATGATAATGCTATGGATAACAATGGAAACTCAAATGAAACTTCAATGCAAACCCCCGAAGAAATACTTGAAGATTCTTACCAAAATATTAGAAAAGCTTTAGCTCAAGAATTACTATATAAAATAACTAAACTATCTCCATCTTTCTTTGAAAAACTGGTTATTGAACTTTTAGTTAAAATGGGATATGGAGGTTCAATAAAAGATGCTGGGAAAGCGATAGGCAAAAGTGGAGATGAGGGTATTGATGGAACAATAAAAGAAGATAAATTAGGCTTAGATATAATCTACATACAAGCTAAAAGATGGCAGCCAGGGAATGTTGTAGGACGTCCTGAAATCCACAAATTTGTGGGAGCATTAGCTGGCCAAGGAGCAAAAAAGGGAGTCTTTATAACGACCTCTTTTTTCACAAAGGACGCATTAGAATTTACCCCTCGGAATGAAACTAAGATTGTATTAATAGACGGTTTCCAACTGGCTTAACTTATGATTGATTATAATCTTGGGGTTGCAATTCAACATACATACGAGATAAAGAAAATAGATAGCGACTATTTTGAAGAATAAAATATCATGCAAAAAATATCATACTCTATACTACCCGACGGAAATATAAACGTTCAAGTCCAATTAGAAGATGCTATACTTTGGTTGACCCAAAAACGTATGGCAGAACTTTTTGGCATAGAAGTTAGTAAGTATGTGATAAGAATTAGTTTGCATTAAATTTAACATATTGAATATTCAGGTTTGTGCCTAAATTGGCAAGATGTCTGTTGGCAGCATAAAAGAGTGAATTTTTATCCAAATAATCTCCGGATTCAACCATTCCTTCTTTAGATTCCGCCAAATGGTTTCAGCGATATTAAGGTAAAGAGAATAAGGGGGGACTTTTGCATTGGGGAGTTGAATTTACAGTAACTGATTTTATGGAATATTTTTTATTCGATTATTAATCCATTTAATATTTCCTCATAGAGTGTAAGGGCTTCGGATATTTCTTGAATCGTGATATATTCGTTCGCCGTATGGGAGCGCAAGGAATACCCCGGTCCTATTTTGACTGATGCGAAAGGCATTAATGCCTGATCGGAGAGAGTGGGTGATCCAAAGGGAGTACGACCTAAACGGACGGCTCGTTGTACAAACGGATGATTTATGTCGATGTGTGAGGAGTTTAACCGGAAGGAGCGAGCTTTTACGTCGCAGGTAATGTGTTTTTTTATTTCGGCAAACAGTTCTTCGTTGGAATAAAATTCATTACTCCGTATGTCAACCACAAAAGTACATTGGTCGGGGATAACGTTGTGTTGCGTACCTGCGCTAATTTGTGTTACACTCATTTTTATTGCGCCTAATAAAGGCGATTCCCGTTCAAAACGATAATCCCGAAACCATGCCATATCGTTGAGCGCTTTGTATATGGCATTGTCTCCTTCGTTGTGTGCGGCGTGTCCTGCACGTCCGGTGGCGATAACGTCAAGCACTATCAATCCTTTTTCGGCAACAGCCGGTTGCATATCCGTAGGTTCTCCCACTACTGCCAGAGTAATGGGGGGCAAGAGAGGGAGTATGCTTTCAATGCCCCCTTTGCCAGATATTTCTTCTTCGCATGAAGCCAAAAAAATCAGGTTATAGGTCTGTTGGGTGCGACAGAGTTGTAAAAATACGTGTAACAAAGTAACCAAGCTGCCGCCGGCGTCATTGCTACCCAAACCGTACACCTTTCTTTCTTCTTCGTCCGGGGTAAACGGGTCTCTTTCCCATCCGGTTACAGGTTTTACGGTGTCTATATGGGAATTAAGAAGAATAGTGGGTTTTTGCGGGTCGAATACGGGGTTGACACACCATATATTGTTGCCATTACGCCTCGTGATCATACCTTCGGTTTCCAGATAATTTTGTAAAAAATCGGCAACAACTTCTTCTTCCCGGCTGAATGAAGGAATGCGGACAAGTGATTTCAACAAATCTATAGCTTTCCGAACATCAGGATTTAACATGGCAATATCTTTCAATAGTTTCTGCAAACTTACGTTATCAGGTTAGTTTCTACAAATTATATTTAACGAAAATATCCGGCAGTCATACAGATTTAATTTTTATTTTTGAGCATTTATACTAATCTATATACCATACAATGAAAACATATTTATTCCCAATATTAATAATCGTCCTGATTTGCGGCATGGTTTCGTGTCAATCAGGACAAAAAAAGGAAACCATGTTAAAAATCGAAACAAGCGTAGGAGATATTACGGTAAAATTGTATGATGAAACACCCAAACACAGGGATAATTTCGTCCAATTAGCCCAAAAGGGCGCCTACGACGGAACGTTATTTCACCGTGTTATTAAAGATTTTATGATACAAGGGGGAGATCCGCAATCCGTAAATGCTCCCAAAGATAAACAATTGGGAGGAGGCGACGTTGGTTATAGAATACCCGGCGAATTTGTTTACCCTCAATATTTTCATAAAAGAGGCTCCTTGGCTGCTGCCCGTACGGGTGATAATATAAACCCAAAGAAAGAGTCTTCAGGATGCCAATTCTATATCGTAACAGGTAGAGTATATAGTGAAGCTGAGCTGCTTGATATGGAACAACAACAAAATCTTAGCAATGCTTTTAATGCACTGAAACAAAAGCATGCAAAGAACATTCAAAGAATGCAACATGAAGGTAATCAGAAAGGATTGCAACATTTACAGGGACAGATGATAGAGGAAGCAAAAAAGACGGCGGCAGAAAACTCCGGTTTTCGTTTTACACCCGAGCAGATATTGGCATATACTACTGTGGGTGGCACGCCTTTTCTCGATAACGAATATACCGTATATGGTGAAATAACAGAAGGAATGAATGTGGTGGATAAGATTCAACAAATGAAGACAGGTGTTGCTGACCGCCCGGAAGAAGATGTAATCATTAAAAAAGTGGTTCTGCTATAAAGAACATACGGGCGATTTGCTTTTGTGATGTTCATGGTTAACATGGGAGATTACTGTAAAATTTACAAGGAGCATTACAAGGCGTTGTTTTTGCTGGGTTTCCCTATTATTGTGGGACAGTTGGGGGGTATTGCTCTCGGTTTTTCGGATACGCTAATGATAGGTTGGCACAGTACCGATGAATTGGGGGCTGCTTCTTTTGTGAACAATATGTTTAATTTGGCTATCATTTCCGGTACGGGATTTTCTTACGGGTTAACGCCCGTTGCGGGGGAATTGTACGGGAGAGGAAAATTAGCCGAAGCAGGGCAGGCGCTGCGGTGCAGTATTTTTGCGAATGGGCTTGCAGGGGTATTGTTGACGGTGGTCATGTTTATTGTTTATCTGAACGTGGAACGATTGGGACAACCGGAAGAACTTTTACCATTGATAAAACCCTATTATTCGGTGTTGCTTCTTTCACTTGTTTTCGTTATGATTTTCAATGCTTTCAAACAGTTTTTCGACAGTATAACAGATACCCGGACGTCTATGTGGATTCTCTTGGGTAGCAATCTGTTAAACATCGTGGGTAATTATCTGCTTATTAACGGTAAATGGGGATTTCCTGAATGGGGGCTTTTAGGAGCAGGTATTAGTACGCTTTTTTCCCGTATCGTTATGGTGATGGTATTTGTGGGCGTGTTTGTAAGAAATTACCGTTTGGCGAGGTATCGGGTGGGTTTCTTTCGATTAGGCTTCTCTTTTGAAACGTTTCGGCGGCTGAATACGTTGGGATTTCCTGTCGGTCTGCAAATGGGAATGGAAACTTCATCCTTCAGTTTGAGCGCCGTGATGGTAGGCTGGTTGGGGACTGTGGCACTTGCTTCTCATCAAATAATGTGTACCATTGCTACGCTTGCTTTTTTGATATACTACGGTATGGGAGCTGCTGTTGCGGTGAGGGTAAGTCATTTTAAAGGACAGTGTGATTTTGTTAATGTTCGTCGCTCGGCGTATGCCGGATTTCACTTGATAATGATGATGGCAGCGGTCTTTTTGAATATGCTTTTCCTGTTCAAACACCCCATAGCCAATTTATTTACGGATAATGAGGAGGTGAGGATTATGGTCGTTTCGTTAGTATTTCCCATGCTGTTGTATCAGTTTGGGGACGGTCTCCAAATTAGTTTTGCCAATGCTTTACGCGGCATTTCGGATGTGAAACCGATGATTTGGATTGCTTTTATTGCTTATTTTGTTATTTCGCTGCCTGCGGGGTATTTTTTCGGGTTTGTTCTTGGTTGGGGGATAGTAGGGGTCTGGATGGCTTTTCCCTTTGGATTGACAAGTGCAGGAGGAATGCTGTGGTACCGGTTTAAAAGAAATTTTGATACAAAATAGCTCCTTTTAGACTTGTGACTACTATCATGCTACCGATGAACAGTATTACATAAAATAACCTACCTATATACTGAATAATAACACGGAAACACAAACCCTTGTGCCTCTACACCTTTGTGTTAATTTGAATAATTAGACTTCGCAATTATATAATTCCTTGTTGCATCATTGCGTTGGCTACTTTCATAAATCCAGCCACATTAGCGCCCTTCACATAATTTACATACCCATCAGGCTCTGTACCGTATTTTACACACGCTTCGTGAATATTTTGCATAATACTCTTCAACTTAGCATCCACTTCCTCGGAAGCCCAACTTAATTTGATAGAGTTCTGAGTCATCTCCAAACCGGAAACGGATACACCTCCGGCATTGGACGCTTTACCCGGAGCATACAATATTTTGGCTTCTTGAAACACTTTGATTGCTTCGGGAGTGGAAGGCATATTAGCGCCTTCGGCAACGGCAATGCACCCATTAGCAACGAGTTGTTTAGCATAATCGCCACTTAGTTCGTTTTGTGTAGCGGAAGGGAGAGCAATATCACCTTTTTCACCCCAAGGTTTCGCGCCTTCCACGTATTTGCAACCGTATGTTTCGGCATATTCACGGATACGTCCGCGATAAAGGTTCTTCAATTCCATGATGTAATCCAGTTTGGCACGGTCAATGCCGGCAGGATCGTAGATATATCCGTCTGAATCGGACATGGTAACTACTTTGCCGCCAAGCTGCAACACCTTTTCGGCTGTATATTGAGCTACGTTACCGGAACCTGAAATGAGACATACTTTATCCTTCAAATCCGTTCCTTTTCTTTTCAACATTTCCATAAGGAAATAGATTGTGCCGTATCCGGTTGCTTCAGGACGAATCAACGAACCGCCGAATTCAATGCCCTTACCGGTAAGTGTTCCCGAAAATTCACGGGTCAACTTTTTGTACATGCCGAACATGAAACCTACTTCACGACCACCAACGCCTATATCGCCTGCGGGAACGTCTGTTTCCGGACCAATATGACGACACAACTCCAACATGAATGATTGCACAAAACGCATAACTTCGGCATTTGATCTTCCGCGTGGAGAGAAATCGGAGCCACCTTTACCACCACCCATCGGGAGAGTCGTCAAAGAGTTCTTGAAAGTTTGTTCAAATGCCAAGAATTTTAAGATAGAGAGATTTACCGAATTGTGAAAACGGATACCGCCTTTGTACGGACCAATAGCGTTGTTGTGCTGTATGCGGTAACCCATATTGGTTTGAATGTTCCCCTTGTCATCCATCCAGGTTACACGGAATTGATATATTCTATCGGGGATACAAAGACGTTCGATAAGATTTGCTTTATCGAATTCAGGATGTTTGTTGTATTCTTCCTCAATGCTGGAAAGAACCTCTTCTACTGCTTGATGGTATTCCACTTCGTTGGGGAATCTCCTCTTCAAGTCTTCCAAGACTTTAATCGCTTTCATAATCTTTCTTTTGTTGTTGTTTATAGTTTTAATATCACGGCAAAACCACCATTTTCTTCTAGAAGTTACATTTGCGACGACTCTACGTCAAATTATACGCCTATCCACTCTCTTAGTACATAGTGTTTGAAATTAAATCAGAATTCTTTTATCTCTGTGCCTGCAAAAATAAAAATAAATCTGATAAACAAGTTCTATCCTTTCAAATAGTGGTGGGCGGGTTCAAGTATTAATTGCAATATATGAAAAACAGCCTAGTTTATTTATTTCAAACTATTCGTAAGGAGCAATAACCGGTTAATGATATTTACTTCGCTCACTCCGCTGTCGTAATCGAGTGATAAGAGATTCATCTGCGGATAAAGTGTTTTTATCTTTTTCTCTATGCCTTTGGATACGATGTGATTGGCAATGCAGCCGAAAGGTTGAAGACTGATCACATTATTCGTTCCTTCTTTGGCAAAAGAAACGATTTCGGCAGGCAATAGCCACCCTTCTCCGAATTGCGCCGAGAGAGTAATAATCTCTTTTCCATGTTCGGCTTCTTCGAATATGTCCGTCAGGGGAGTAAAATACCGGAAAGGAGCAGCAAGTCTGTTTACTTTATTTATTTTTCTCTGAACAAGTTTGTAAAACAAATCATAGGCAAAATCGGATACTCCCGCCTGTTCTATATGCGTGCGGACATTTTCTTTCCGGTTGACGAAGGCTTGTGTAAAAAATCCTGTCAGAAGAGGAGGCATAACTTCTATCTTTTTATCTATAAGCCATTCGGCTACGTCTTTGTTGGCAAAACAGTTGAATTTTAAATATATTTCACCTACTAATCCCACTTTGGGCAGATTGTCTTCGGGAATGATTATTTCGTTGAAATGTTTCGCTGCCGTTTCTATGAGTTGATACAACGCCTTTGAATTGTTTGCCAAGATTAATTTTCCGGCTTCATCCAAGTAATGCCAGCGTAATTTCTTGGCTTCTCCTTTATTTTTTTCTCTAACCACCGAAGCGTGGTAGAATTTTGCAATGCAATCGCTGAAAAGAACGGCACCCAGCGTTATGGGGATTATCTTCATCCAATTGATGGTAAACCCCGGTTGTTCGTTCATCATACTATCGCCTATAGCCAGTGATAATACGGGAACTTCGGGATAACCCGCTTCAATGATTCCTTTTTTGATTAAGGCAATGTAGTTTGAGGCGCGACACTGTCCGCCCGTTTGGGTAATGATAACTGCCGTTTGTGAAATATCGTATTTCCCGGATTTCAAGGCTTTGATCAGATCGCCGACGATTAACGTAGCAGGGTAGCATATTTCGTTATTGGCATACATGAGTCCGCATTCTGCCGAGTCGTTATTACTTTCCGGCAACACTTCGACATTATATCCCGCCAATTTGAATATGGGAGAAACAAGCGGAGAAATGTAGTCGGTGAAATAAGGGGCGAGAATGGTGCGTTTCTTATCCTCCACAGTAAATTTTCCGGTGGTAAGGAAAGGGTTATTCTTTTGTGAAACGTTATGATTGAATTTCAGGCTTTCGACAACGGAACGTACTCGCAGTTTTATCGAGCCGATGTTGTTCACATCGTCTATTTTGAGCAGTGTCAAACTTTTTCCATGCCTACTTAGAATGCTTTTTATCTCGTCAATGAGGAAAGCGTCAGGACCGCATCCGAAGGAGGTCATTTGTATGAAATGAACATCGTTACCTTGTTCTGCTACCCATTGTGCTGCATGGAAAATACGATTGATATATGCCCATTGTGAAACGAGAAATGTTTTACCAATATCTTCCACCTCTTCACCACGTACCATATCTTCGGTAATCACCGTTACACCCATGGTTGAAATCATATCGGACAGTTTGTGCTGAATGAGCGGGTCGGTATGATAGGGTCTTCCTGCTAACAAAATGGTGAGTTTGCCTTCGTTTTTACTTTCGGCATATACTTGGCGGTTGAGTTCGCGTATCTCCCGCTCATAGTTTTTTTGTGCAATAATCGCTTCTTTTACGGCTTGTTTTATTCTCTGTTTTTCTATGCCGAATGGTTGCAGATATTCCAGACATTGTTCGGCGAGTAATTTCGGGTTTTGGAAAGTGATAACAGGAGAGTCGATGGGAATAACGGGGTTGATCGCACTTTTTATTACTTCGGAATAACCCGTTACAATAGGGCAATTATAACTGTTTGCACTTACTTCTCCTTCTTTTTTCTCAAAAATCACATAAGGGATGAATATTCTGTCAACTTTCTTTTGGATAAGGTCATAGATATGGCTGTGCATTAGCTTAGCCGGAAAACAAATATTGTCCGACATAACGGAGTGTACCCCCATCTCGTAGTTGTAAAAAGTGGAAGGAGTGGAAAGAATCGTTTTGATGCCGCATTCATCGAAAAGTGTATGCCAAAAGGGGTAGTCTTCATAGATATTTAAACTGCGGGGAATCCCTACAGTTAAATGGCTGTCTTCCGTTTTATTTTTCCGGTTAAACAGCAGTCCGTATTTCTCTACAGAGAGATTTCTTCCTTTTGTCCGGTATGCTCCCTGATTGGAGAATACCTTTTCGCATTTGTTTCCCGAATAATAAACATTTTTGTTGGCAAACGAATATTTATGAACCCAACAACGGTTTTCGCAACCGTGACAGGATATTTGCCGAGTGGTATAACCGGCTGTTTGCAACAATCCGTTTAGAGAAACAATTTCCGTGTGTTTCTCTTTTCCTGCAGCGGATTGTGCATAAAGTGCGCATCCATAAGCTCCCATGAGTTCCGGCAGATTGCTACGGCTAACCTCTGTTTCGGTCAGCAATTCCAATGCCCTGACTATGGCGTCATTGCGCATGGTTCCACCTTGCACTACAATTTCCTTGCCCAATTCCTCCGTCTTTTTCAGTTTCAATACCTTGTACAGGCAATTCTTGACCACCGAATACGAAAGCCCTGCTGCAATATCCCCTACAGAAACTCCCTCGCGAAGCACTTGCTTTACTTTTGAATTCATAAAAACCGTGCAACGCGTTCCTAAATCACAAGGATTTTCGGCTAAACAAGCCTCGCGAGCAAATGTTTCTACCGGATAGTTCAACGAGCGGGCGAATGCTTCGATAAATGACCCACATCCCGATGAACAGGCTTCGTTTATTTCCATTCGGTTCAACACGCCGTTTTCCACAAAAATGGCTTTCATGTCTTGCCCGCCTATATCGAGTATGAAAGAAACGTTTGGGTTTATCTTTCGTGCGGCAGCATAATGGGCGATAGTTTCTATAATTCCTCCGTTGAGGTTGAATGCCGCTTTCACAAGGTCTTCACCGTATCCCGTTGAATAACTTCCTTTTATCTGCAATTCAACGCCTGCATTTTTGCATTGATCGCTAAGTTCTGCAAATCCTTTTTTTACAGTGTCTATCGGGTTTCCACGGTTGGGGCTGTAGTAGGAAAAAAGCATCCGGCTTTGTTCGTCGGTTACTACTATTTTGGTGGTGGTGGATCCGGAATCAATACCCAAATAGGCGCATCCTGTGTGTTTATCGAGAGATGCCTGATTGATACGATTATTGTTTTTCTTGATTTTCCAAGCGGTATATTCTTCTTCCGAATGGAAAATACGCGGTAAACGGACGGTTTGTTTTACTTCGTTTTTAACGGTGTTGTCCGTCAATAAAGAAATTAATTCTTTCAGGGTAAAGATTTTATCCTGTGCGCAAGCTAACGAAGCTCCCCATGCAGGAATGATGTTGGCGTTTTCGGGAACCAGATAATCTTCGGAAGACAGATGCAAGTAATTGACGAATGCTTTACGTAAAGCGGGGATAAATGTTAAAGGACCTCCGCAAAACAATATTTTGGGAATTACTTCACATCCGTGCGAAAGTGTTACAATAGTTTGTACGGCAACGGCATGAAATACAGAAGCTGCAATATCGGATTTATTGACGTTTTTGCTTATTAAGTTTTGTACGTCAGTTTTGGAAAATACGCCGCAACGTGAAGCTATCGGGTAGGCTTGTTCCGAATTTTCGGCTAAGGCATTCATGCTTTCTGTCGAAACATCTAAAAGTAGTGCCATTTGGTCAATAAATGCCCCTGTCCCTCCGGCACAATTTCCATTCATGCGCAGGTCTGTATTTCCATTTGGTTTGAGGTAAACAATTTTCGCATCTTCCCCACCGATGTCTATAATAGTAGATATTTCCGGATGTATTTTCTTTACAAATTCCGTTGCGGCTACTACTTCCTGTATGAAAGGAAGATCGAATTTTTCAGCAAGCCCCATTCCTATAGATCCGGTGATGTTGAAAGCAATGGGAAAGTTGTCTGTTACACGTTGTTTTAGTTCATAAAAGAATTTTGTAACTGTTTCGAGGATTTTGGCATGATGCCTTTCGTATTTCGTGAAAAGTATTCTACCTGCATCGTCCGTTACTACAATTTTTGCGGTCGTTGAACCGACGTCCAACCCTATGCGATATGAATCCATAATCAATATCTTTCTACCTTATATATTCTAAAAATATCCGGTTTGATATTTTGTAATATACTACTTGTTTCTGTCGTGCAAAATTACTGTAAATAGTTGAAAGGTTGTATTTTTTATGAAACATAAAACGACAAGCGTTGAGTAAGTTACTAGGATACTTCTAAAATAACATTGTATCGGAAGCTCTGGTGAATGGTCTTTCCTATCTTTCAAAACAAAATGTAATATTTTTAGAATTACTAATTAAGTATAGATAACGTTCCATTACGATAATACATTAACAAAGGCAAAAAAACGACACACACATCCATGACAAAAGAAGAATATTTGGCGTTAGCCGCCGATCGTTATGAAACCTTGGAAAAGTTAAAAGAGAAAGATAATTTTGGCATTGTTAAATTAATATTGAAATACTATCTTTGCCTGAAAAAAATTATGGATTGTCCCCTATGCGGAAGCCTGAATTATCGCAAGGATGGCTTTGTTCAAGGTCGCCAACGTTATGAATGTAAAGAATGCCGAAATTATCTTTCTCTTTTAACTTTTCCAAGGTTTCATAACGATCGGCCGCTAACGCCAAATATTCTTCTTTTGTCATGGATGTGTGTGTCGTTTTTTTGCCTTTGTTAATGTATTATCGTAATGGAACGTTATCTATACTTAATTAGTAATTCTAAAAATATTACATTTTGTTTTGAAAGATAGGAAAGACCATTCACCAGAGCTTCCGATACAATGTTATTTTAGAAGTATCCTAGTAACTTACTCAACGCTTGTCGTTTTATGTTTCATAAAAAATACAACCTTTCAACTATTTACAGTAATTTTGCACGACAGAAACAAGTAGTATATTACAAAATATCAAACCGGATATTTTTAGAATATATAAGGTAGAAAGATATTGATTATGGATTCATATCGCATAGGGTTGGACGTCGGTTCAACGACCGCAAAAATTGTAGTAACGGACGATGCAGGTAGAATACTTTTCACGAAATACGAAAGGCATCATGCCAAAATCCTCGAAACAGTTACAAAATTCTTTTATGAACTAAAACAACGTGTAACAGACAACTTTCCCATTGCTTTCAACATCACCGGATCTATAGGAATGGGGCTTGCTGAAAAATTCGATCTTCCTTTCATACAGGAAGTAGTAGCCGCAACGGAATTTGTAAAGAAAATACATCCGGAAATATCTACTATTATAGACATCGGTGGGGAAGATGCGAAAATTGTTTACCTCAAACCAAATGGAAATACAGACCTGCGCATGAATGGAAATTGTGCCGGAGGGACAGGGGCATTTATTGACCAAATGGCACTACTTTTAGATGTTTCGACAGAAAGCATGAATGCCTTAGCCGAAAATTCGGAACAAGCCTACCCGATAGCTTCACGTTGCGGCGTATTTTCCAAAACTGACGTACAAAACTTAATAAGCAAAAACGTCAATAAATCCGATATTGCAGCTTCTGTATTTCATGCCGTTGCCGTACAAACTATTGTAACACTTTCGCACGGATGTGAAGTAATTCCCAAAATATTGTTTTGCGGAGGTCCTTTAACATTTATCCCCGCTTTACGTAAAGCATTCGTCAATTACTTGCATCTGTCTTCCGAAGATTATCTGGTTCCCGAAAACGCCAACATCATTCCTGCATGGGGAGCTTCGTTAGCTTGCGCACAGGATAAAATCTTTACCCTGAAAGAATTAATTTCTTTATTGACGGACAACACCGTTAAAAACGAAGTAAAACAAACCGTCCGTTTACCGCGTATTTTCCATTCGGAAGAAGAATATACCGCTTGGAAAATCAAGAAAAACAATAATCGTATCAATCAGGCATCTCTCGATAAACACACAGGATGCGCCTATTTGGGTATTGATTCCGGATCCACCACCACCAAAATAGTAGTAACCGACGAACAAAGCCGGATGCTTTTTTCCTACTACAGCCCCAACCGTGGAAACCCGATAGACACTGTAAAAAAAGGATTTGCAGAACTTAGCGATCAATGCAAAAATGCAGGCGTTGAATTGCAGATAAAAGGAAGTTATTCAACGGGATACGGTGAAGACCTTGTGAAAGCGGCATTCAACCTCAACGGAGGAATTATAGAAACTATCGCCCATTATGCTGCCGCACGAAAGATAAACCCAAACGTTTCTTTCATACTCGATATAGGCGGGCAAGACATGAAAGCCATTTTTGTGGAAAACGGCGTGTTGAACCGAATGGAAATAAACGAAGCCTGTTCATCGGGATGTGGGTCATTTATCGAAGCATTCGCCCGCTCGTTGAACTATCCGGTAGAAACATTTGCTCGCGAGGCTTGTTTAGCCGAAAATCCTTGTGATTTAGGAACGCGTTGCACGGTTTTTATGAATTCAAAAGTAAAGCAAGTGCTTCGCGAGGGAGTTTCTGTAGGGGATATTGCAGCAGGGCTTTCGTATTCGGTGGTCAAGAATTGCCTGTACAAGGTATTGAAACTGAAAAAGACGGAGGAATTGGGCAAGGAAATTGTAGTGCAAGGTGGAACCATGCGCAATGACGCCATAGTCAGGGCATTGGAATTGCTGACCGAAACAGAGGTTAGCCGTAGCAATCTGCCGGAACTCATGGGAGCTTATGGATGCGCACTTTATGCACAATCCGCTGCAGGAAAAGAGAAACACACGGAAATTGTTTCTCTAAACGGATTGTTGCAAACAGCCGGTTATACCACTCGGCAAATATCCTGTCACGGTTGCGAAAACCGTTGTTGGGTTCATAAATATTCGTTTGCCAACAAAAATGTTTATTATTCGGGAAACAAATGCGAAAAGGTATTCTCCAATCAGGGAGCATACCGGACAAAAGGAAGAAATCTCTCTGTAGAGAAATACGGACTGCTGTTTAACCGGAAAAATAAAACGGAAGACAGCCATTTAACTGTAGGGATTCCCCGCAGTTTAAATATCTATGAAGACTACCCCTTTTGGCATACACTTTTCGATGAATGCGGCATCAAAACGATTCTTTCCACTCCTTCCACTTTTTACAACTACGAGATGGGGGTACACTCCGTTATGTCGGACAATATTTGTTTTCCGGCTAAGCTAATGCACAGCCATATCTATGACCTTATCCAAAAGAAAGTTGACAGAATATTCATCCCTTATGTGATTTTTGAGAAAAAAGAAGGAGAAGTAAGTGCAAACAGTTATAATTGCCCTATTGTAACGGGTTATTCCGAAGTAATAAAAAGTGCGATCAACCCCGTTATTCCCATCGACTCTCCTGTTATCACTTTCCAAAACCCGAAATTACTCGCCGAACAATGTCTGGAATATCTGCAACCATTCGGCATAGAAAAACAGAGAATAAAACAAGCCGTAAAAGAAGCGATTATTGCACAAAAAAACTATGAGCGGGAGATACGCGAACTCAACCGCCAAGTATATGCCGAAAGTAAAAACGAAGGCAAACTCACCATTTTGTTAGCAGGAAGACCCTATCATACCGACCCGCTCATTCAGCACAAACTGTCCGATATGATTTCAACCATGGGTGTAACGGTGATTACCGAAGATATGGTACGTGGTGAAGAGGTGGAAGATATTGGTAAAACATTTCTCGTTTCACAATGGGCATATATCAATCGTATTTTCCATGCAGCACAATGGGTAGCAGAACAAGGTAACGATGTTCATTTCATACAAATGACCTCCTTCGGATGCGGTCCTGACGCTTTCCTCATTGACGAGATAAAAAGCATTCTAAGTAGGCATGGAAAAAGTTTGACACTGCTCAAAATAGACGATGTGAACAACATCGGCTCGATAAAACTGCGAGTACGTTCCGTTGTCGAAAGCCTGAAATTCAATCATAACGTTTCACAAAAGAATAACCCTTTCCTTACCACCGGAAAATTTACTGTGGAGGATAAGAAACGCACCATTCTCGCCCCTTATTTCACCGACTACATTTCTCCGCTTGTTTCTCCCATATTCAAATTGGCGGGATATAATGTCGAAGTGTTGCCGGAAAGTAATAACGACTCGGCAGAATGCGGACTCATGTATGCCAATAACGAAATATGCTACCCTGCTACGTTAATCGTCGGCGATCTGATCAAAGCCTTGAAATCCGGGAAATACGATATTTCACAAACGGCAGTTATCATTACCCAAACGGGCGGACAGTGTCGCGCCTCAAACTACATTGCCTTAATCAAAAAAGGAATCATTGAAGCGGGTTATCCCGAAGTTCCCGTATTATCACTGGCTATAGGCGATAGTATGATGAACGAACAACCGGGGTTTACCATCAATTGGATGAAGATAATCCCCATAACGCTGGGTGCCGTTCTTTTCAGCGATTGCATTGCAAAATTCTACCACGCTTCGGTGGTTAGAGAAAAAAATAAAGGAGAAGCCAAGAAATTACGCTGGCATTACTTGGATGAAGCCGGAAAATTAATCTTGGCAAACAATTCAAAGGCGTTGTATCAACTCATAGAAACGGCAGCGAAACATTTCAACGAAATAATCATTCCCGAAGACAATCTGCCCAAAGTGGGATTAGTAGGTGAAATATATTTAAAATTCAACTGTTTTGCCAACAAAGACGTAGCCGAATGGCTTATAGATAAAAAGATAGAAGTTATGCCTCCTCTTCTGACAGGATTTTTTACACAAGCCTTCGTCAACCGGAAAGAAAATGTCCGCACGCATATAGAACAGGCGGGAGTATCCGATTTTGCCTATGATTTGTTTTACAAACTTGTTCAGAGAAAAATAAATAAAGTAAACAGACTTGCTGCTCCTTTCCGGTATTTTACTCCCCTGACGGACATATTCGAAGAAGCCGAACATGGAAAAGAGATTATTACTCTCTCGGCGCAATTCGGAGAAGGGTGGCTATTGCCTGCCGAAATCGTTTCTTTTGCCAAAGAAGGAACGAATAATGTGATCAGTCTTCAACCTTTCGGCTGCATTGCCAATCACATCGTATCCAAAGGCATAGAGAAAAAGATAAAAACACTTTATCCGCAGATGAATCTCTTATCACTCGATTACGACAGCGGAGTGAGCGAAGTAAATATCATTAACCGGTTATTGCTCCTTACGAATAGTTTGAAATAAATAAACTAGGCTGTTTTTCATATATTGCAATTAATACTTGAACCCGCCCACCACTATTTGAAAGGATAGAACTTGTTTATCAGATTTATTTTTATTTTTGCAGGCACAGAGATAAAAGAATTCTGATTTAATTTCAAACACTATGTACTAAGAGAGTGGATAGGCGTATAATTTGACGTAGAGTCGTCGCAAATGTAACTTCTAGAAGAAAATGGTGGTTTTGCCGTGATATTAAAACTATAAACAACAACAAAAGAAAGATTATGAAAGCGATTAAAGTCTTGGAAGACTTGAAGAGGAGATTCCCCAACGAAGTGGAATACCATCAAGCAGTAGAAGAGGTTCTTTCCAGCATTGAGGAAGAATACAACAAACATCCTGAATTCGATAAAGCAAATCTTATCGAACGTCTTTGTATCCCCGATAGAATATATCAATTCCGTGTAACCTGGATGGATGACAAGGGGAACATTCAAACCAATATGGGTTACCGCATACAGCACAACAACGCTATTGGTCCGTACAAAGGCGGTATCCGTTTTCACAATTCGGTAAATCTCTCTATCTTAAAATTCTTGGCATTTGAACAAACTTTCAAGAACTCTTTGACGACTCTCCCGATGGGTGGTGGTAAAGGTGGCTCCGATTTCTCTCCACGCGGAAGATCAAATGCCGAAGTTATGCGTTTTGTGCAATCATTCATGTTGGAGTTGTGTCGTCATATTGGTCCGGAAACAGACGTTCCCGCAGGCGATATAGGCGTTGGTGGTCGTGAAGTAGGTTTCATGTTCGGCATGTACAAAAAGTTGACCCGTGAATTTTCGGGAACACTTACCGGTAAGGGCATTGAATTCGGCGGTTCGTTGATTCGTCCTGAAGCAACCGGATACGGCACAATCTATTTCCTTATGGAAATGTTGAAAAGAAAAGGAACGGATTTGAAGGATAAAGTATGTCTCATTTCAGGTTCCGGTAACGTAGCTCAATATACAGCCGAAAAGGTGTTGCAGCTTGGCGGCAAAGTAGTTACCATGTCCGATTCAGACGGATATATCTACGATCCTGCCGGCATTGACCGTGCCAAACTGGATTACATCATGGAATTGAAGAACCTTTATCGCGGACGTATCCGTGAATATGCCGAAACATACGGTTGCAAATACGTGGAAGGCGCGAAACCTTGGGGTGAAAAAGGTGATATTGCTCTCCCTTCCGCTACACAAAACGAACTAAGTGGCGATTATGCTAAACAACTCGTTGCTAATGGGTGCATTGCCGTTGCCGAAGGCGCTAATATGCCTTCCACTCCCGAAGCAATCAAAGTGTTTCAAGAAGCCAAAATATTGTATGCTCCGGGTAAAGCGTCCAATGCCGGAGGTGTATCCGTTTCCGGTTTGGAGATGACTCAGAACTCTATCAAATTAAGTTGGGCTTCCGAGGAAGTGGATGCTAAGTTGAAGAGTATTATGCAAAATATTCACGAAGCGTGTGTAAAATACGGTACAGAGCCTGATGGGTATGTAAATTATGTGAAGGGCGCTAATGTGGCTGGATTTATGAAAGTAGCCAACGCAATGATGCAACAAGGAATTATATAATTGCGAAGTCTAATTATTCAAATTAACACAAAGGTGTAGAGGCACAAGGGTTTGTGTTTCCGTGTTATTATTCAGTATATAGGTAGGTTATTTTATGTAATACTGTTCATCGGTAGCATGATAGTAGTCACAAGTCTAAAAGGAGCTATTTTGTATCAAAATTTCTTTTAAACCGGTACCACAGCATTCCTCCTGCACTTGTCAATCCAAAGGGAAAAGCCATCCAGACCCCTACTATCCCCCAACCAAGAACAAACCCGAAAAAATACCCCGCAGGCAGCGAAATAACAAAATAAGCAATAAAAGCAATCCAAATCATCGGTTTCACATCCGAAATGCCGCGTAAAGCATTGGCAAAACTAATTTGGAGACCGTCCCCAAACTGATACAACAGCATGGGAAATACTAACGAAACGACCATAATCCTCACCTCCTCATTATCCGTAAATAAATTGGCTATGGGGTGTTTGAACAGGAAAAGCATATTCAAAAAGACCGCTGCCATCATCATTATCAAGTGAAATCCGGCATACGCCGAGCGACGAACATTAACAAAATCACACTGTCCTTTAAAATGACTTACCCTCACCGCAACAGCAGCTCCCATACCGTAGTATATCAAAAAAGCAAGCGTAGCAATGGTACACATTATTTGATGAGAAGCAAGTGCCACAGTCCCCAACCAGCCTACCATCACGGCGCTCAAACTGAAGGATGAAGTTTCCATTCCCATTTGCAGACCGACAGGAAATCCCAACGTATTCAGCCGCCGAAACGTTTCAAAAGAGAAGCCTAATCGAAAGAAACCCACCCGATACCTCGCCAAACGGTAATTTCTTACAAACACGCCCACAAATACCATCACCATAACGATACGGGAAAAAAGCGTACTAATACCTGCTCCTAAAAGCCCCCATTCAGGAAATCCCCATTTACCGTTAATAAGCAGATAATTACCCACGATGTTTAACAGATTGCTACCCAAGAGAATCCACATAGACGTCCGGGTATCTGTTATACTGTCGAAAAACTGTTTGAAAGCATTGAAAATCATAACGAAAACAAGTGAAAGAAGCAACACCGAATAATAGGGTTTTATCAATGGTAAAAGTTCTTCCGGTTGTCCCAATCGTTCCACGTTCAGATAAACAATAAACATGACCACCGTCAACAATACCCCTGCAAGCCCATTCGCAAAAATACTGCACCGCAGCGCCTGCCCTGCTTCGGCTAATTTTCCTCTCCCGTACAATTCCCCCGCAACGGGCGTTAACCCGTAAGAAAATCCCGTACCGGAAATGATAGCCAAATTAAACATATTGTTCACAAAAGAAGCAGCCCCCAATTCATCGGTACTGTGCCAACCTATCATTAGCGTATCCGAAAAACCGAGAGCAATACCCCCCAACTGTCCCACAATAATAGGGAAACCCAGCAAAAACAACGCCTTGTAATGCTCCTTGTAAATTTTACAGTAATCTCCCATGTTAACCATGAACATCACAAAAGCAAATCGCCCGTATGTTCTTTATAGCAGAACCACTTTTTTAATGATTACATCTTCTTCCGGGCGGTCAGCAACACCTGTCTTCATTTGTTGAATCTTATCCACCACATTCATTCCTTCTGTTATTTCACCATATACGGTATATTCGTTATCGAGAAAAGGCGTGCCACCCACAGTAGTATATGCCAATATCTGCTCGGGTGTAAAACGAAAACCGGAGTTTTCTGCCGCCGTCTTTTTTGCTTCCTCTATCATCTGTCCCTGTAAATGTTGCAATCCTTTCTGATTACCTTCATGTTGCATTCTTTGAATGTTCTTTGCATGCTTTTGTTTCAGTGCATTAAAAGCATTGCTAAGATTTTGTTGTTGTTCCATATCAAGCAGCTCAGCTTCACTATATACTCTACCTGTTACGATATAGAATTGGCATCCTGAAGACTCTTTCTTTGGGTTTATATTATCACCCGTACGGGCAGCAGCCAAGGAGCCTCTTTTATGAAAATATTGAGGGTAAACAAATTCGCCGGGTATTCTATAACCAACGTCGCCTCCTCCCAATTGTTTATCTTTGGGAGCATTTACGGATTGCGGATCTCCCCCTTGTATCATAAAATCTTTAATAACACGGTGAAATAACGTTCCGTCGTAGGCGCCCTTTTGGGCTAATTGGACGAAATTATCCCTGTGTTTGGGTGTTTCATCATACAATTTTACCGTAATATCTCCTACGCTTGTTTCGATTTTTAACATGGTTTCCTTTTTTTGTCCTGATTGACACGAAACCATGCCGCAAATCAGGACGATTATTAATATTGGGAATAAATATGTTTTCATTGTATGGTATATAGATTAGTATAAATGCTCAAAAATAAAAATTAAATCTGTATGACTGCCGGATATTTTCGTTAAATATAATTTGTAGAAACTAACCTGATAACGTAAGTTTGCAGAAACTATTGAAAGATATTGCCATGTTAAATCCTGATGTTCGGAAAGCTATAGATTTGTTGAAATCACTTGTCCGCATTCCTTCATTCAGCCGGGAAGAAGAAGTTGTTGCCGATTTTTTACAAAATTATCTGGAAACCGAAGGTATGATCACGAGGCGTAATGGCAACAATATATGGTGTGTCAACCCCGTATTCGACCCGCAAAAACCCACTATTCTTCTTAATTCCCATATAGACACCGTAAAACCTGTAACCGGATGGGAAAGAGACCCGTTTACCCCGGACGAAGAAGAAAGAAAGGTGTACGGTTTGGGTAGCAATGACGCCGGCGGCAGCTTGGTTACTTTGTTACACGTATTTTTACAACTCTGTCGCACCCAACAGACCTATAACCTGATTTTTTTGGCTTCATGCGAAGAAGAAATATCTGGCAAAGGGGGCATTGAAAGCATACTCCCTCTCTTGCCCCCCATTACTCTGGCAGTAGTGGGAGAACCTACGGATATGCAACCGGCTGTTGCCGAAAAAGGATTGATAGTGCTTGACGTTATCGCCACCGGACGTGCAGGACACGCCGCACACAACGAAGGAGACAATGCCATATACAAAGCGCTCAACGATATGGCATGGTTTCGGGATTATCGTTTTGAACGGGAATCGCCTTTATTAGGCGCAATAAAAATGAGTGTAACACAAATTAGCGCAGGTACGCAACACAACGTTATCCCCGACCAATGTACTTTTGTGGTTGACATACGGAGTAATGAATTTTATTCCAACGAAGAACTGTTTGCCGAAATAAAAAAACACATTACCTGCGACGTAAAAGCTCGCTCCTTCCGGTTAAACTCCTCACACATCGACATAAATCATCCGTTTGTACAACGAGCCGTCCGTTTAGGTCGTACTCCCTTTGGATCACCCACTCTCTCCGATCAGGCATTAATGCCTTTCGCATCAGTCAAAATAGGACCGGGGTATTCCTTGCGCTCCCATACGGCGAACGAATATATCACGATTCAAGAAATATCCGAAGCCCTTACACTCTATGAGGAAATATTAAATGGATTAATAATCGAATAAAAAATATTCCATAAAATCAGTTACTGTAAATTCAACTCCCCAATGCAAAAGTCCCCCCTTATTCTCTTTACCTTAATATCGCTGAAACCATTTGGCGGAATCTAAAGAAGGAATGGTTGAATCCGGAGATTATTTGGATAAAAATTCACTCTTTTATGCTGCCAACAGACATCTTGCCAATTTAGGCACAAACCTGAATATTCAATATGTTAAATTTAATGCAAACTAATTCTTATCACATACTTACTAACTTCTATGCCAAAAAGTTCTGCCATACGTTTTTGGGTCAACCAAAGTATAGCATCTTCTAATTGGACTTGAACGTTTATATTTCCGTCGGGTAGTATAGAGTATGATATTTTTTGCATGATATTTTATTCTTCAAAATAGTCGCTATCTATTTTCTTTATCTCGTATGTATGTTGAATTGCAACCCCAAGATTATAATCAATCATAAGTTAAGCCAGTTGGAAACCGTCTATTAATACAATCTTAGTTTCATTCCGAGGGGTAAATTCTAATGCGTCCTTTGTGAAAAAAGAGGTCGTTATAAAGACTCCCTTTTTTGCTCCTTGGCCAGCTAATGCTCCCACAAATTTGTGGATTTCAGGACGTCCTACAACATTCCCTGGCTGCCATCTTTTAGCTTGTATGTAGATTATATCTAAGCCTAATTTATCTTCTTTTATTGTTCCATCAATACCCTCATCTCCACTTTTGCCTATCGCTTTCCCAGCATCTTTTATTGAACCTCCATATCCCATTTTAACTAAAAGTTCAATAACCAGTTTTTCAAAGAAAGATGGAGATAGTTTAGTTATTTTATATAGTAATTCTTGAGCTAAAGCTTTTCTAATATTTTGGTAAGAATCTTCAAGTATTTCTTCGGGGGTTTGCATTGAAGTTTCATTTGAGTTTCCATTGTTATCCATAGCATTATCATCTCGTTTCAGATTCTGAAATTCTAAAAACTCAGGAAACTGTTTCAAAAACGTAACAGTTATTTCTTTGGGATTTTGTTTTAAAACATCAAAACCTCTCTGAGTAATACAAATGTAGCCTCGCTTAGGAGAATCTAATAATCCGGCCTTTTTCAAATATGTTCTAGCCCAACCAACTCTGTTTCCAAACAGAAATGTTTGTCCACTAGGCAATAATTCCTTTCTGTCGTCTTCTGTAAGCTTAAACTCATTAGCCAATATTTCAACAACAGAGCTTAATTGATATTCTTTTTCATCCTTTACTAATTTTAAAAGAGGAAGCATTATAGCTTGGTAATTGGGAATCATAATCTTATTATTTATAGAGAATCAATGGATTAACATTAGGCGAAAGTAGTAATATTGTTATAAAAACAACTGCTTTTGAATCCTCGAGTTAAATGTGTCTTGTTATTGTTCATAACACAACTAAAATAAGACTTTTTCCTTACTTCAATTACATTTACTAATTGAATTTACGTACTTTTGTATTCTGATTACCCCGATTTTTTTTCAAAAAGTTCAATCTAAAAAATAGAAAATGAGACGTTTATCATTACTAATTATTATTGCATCGGCACTTATGACAACAGCTTGCAATCCTAAAGCCCAAACGTCGGGTATAGACGTAACGAATCTGGATACTTCCGTTTCGCCAAAAGTGGATTTCTATCAATACGCATGTGGAGGATGGATGCAGAAAAATCCCCTAACGGGAGAATATGCACGTTTCGGTTCATTCGACAAATTAGCGGAAGATAACCGCGAACAATTAAACGGTTTAATTAAAGACATTGCCTCCAAAGTTTCAGAAAAAGGTGCTATTGAACAAAAGATCGGCGACATCTATAACTTGGCGATGGATAGCATTAAGTTAAATGAAGACGGATATACGCCTGTCAAAGCCGATTTGGAACGCGTAGCCTCCATAAAGGACAAATCCGAATTATCCGTAGTAATCCCTGAGCTATTGCTTTCGGATATCGGAGCTTATTTTTCGATTTATGTGGACGCCGACCCGGCGAACAGTTCGCAATATTTGCTTCAAACCTATCAAGGAGGCATCAGTTTGGGTGAACGCGAATATTATTTGGATAACGACGAACACTCTGTCGGAATCCGTAATAAATATAAAGAACATGTAGCAAAAATGTTTGAGTTAACCGGTTTTACTCCGAAACAGGCTCAAAAAAATACAGAAGCCGTGCTGAGGATAGAAACCCGCTTGGCAACTACCGCTTACGATAAAGTAAAGCTTCGCGACCCGTACGCCAACTATAACAAAATATCCGTTGAAGAATTGCGAAAGTTGATTTCTTCCATTGATTGGAACAGCTATTTTACTACATTAGGATTAGAAAATGTGAATGAATTAAATGTTTCGCAAAAAGAATCATTGGTGGAAGTGGGAAACATCATCGCTTCAGAACCCTTAGATGCGCAAATAGCCTATATACAATGGAAAGTAATAGACAGTGCGGCATCTTACTTAAGTGATGATATTTACGCTCAAAATTTCGACTTTTACGGCAAAACCTTGTCGGGAAAAGAAACACAATCACCACGTTGGAAACGAGCCGTAAGTTCTGTTAACAGCATGTTGGGCGAAGCCGTAGGGCAGATGTACGTCAAACAATATTTCTCGCCCGAAGCCAAAGAACGTATGATAAAATTAGTCCGTAATCTGCAAACAACACTTGGTCAACGTATCGAAGTATTAACATGGATGAGCGACGAAACAAAAGCAAAAGCCAAAGAAAAATTAGACGCATTCTACGTGAAAATAGGCTATCCCGATAAATGGAGGGACTATTCGGCGTTAAACATAGAAAAAGACAGTTATTACGAAAACGTTAAACGGGCTAACCGGTTTGAATATGCTTATATGCTTGCCAAAGCAGGGAAACTTGTTGATAAAGATGAATGGCAGATGACGCCGCAAACAGTCAATGCCTATTACAATCCGTCAACAAACGAAATTTGTTTTCCTGCCGGTATCTTACAATACCCGTTCTTTGATATGAAAGCCGACGACGCTTTCAATTATGGAGCCATAGGCGTGGTTATTGGACATGAAATGACACATGGTTTCGACGATCAAGGTCGTCAATTTGACAAGGATGGTAATTTAAAAGACTGGTGGACAAAAGAAGACGCCACCCGTTTTGAAGAACGCGCCAAAGTAATGGCTGATTTCTTTGACACCATAGAAGTTACTCCCGGCGTTCACGGAAACGGTAAATTTACCTTAGGCGAAAACATTGCCGACCATGGTGGTTTGCAAGTTGCTTATCAAGCTTTCCAAACAGTAGCTCAAGGCACGCCTCTCGCACACAAAGATGGTTTTACGCCGGAACAACGTTTCTTTTTGGCATACGCTACAGTCTGGGCAGGTAATATCCGTCCGGAAGAAATATTGGTACGTACAAAATCCGATCCTCATTCATTGGGCAGATGGCGCGTAAACGGTGCTTTACCACATATCGCTGCATGGTATGAAGCATTTGACGTACAAGAAGGTGACCCTCAGTTTGTTTCGGTAGAAAAACGAGTATCTATTTGGTAAAATTTAAAATTCTAATGAAAATTTAAAAGGGCGTTCATCGTAAAGAATCCGTTGACTATTAATAATAAATAAGTATTCTATCCATTAACAAATTATGAAAATGAAACATCTATGTACTATGGGGGTTACAGCTTTATTAAGCTGTATTTTGTGCCTCTCCGGTTGTTCGCTATCGGATAATAGACCTCCTTCCAAATTAATTAAAAACGAGGCGAAGATTAAGAGTATTATAAAAAAAATGACTTTGGAAGAAAAAATCGCAATGATTCATGGCAAACACATGTTTACTTCCGCAGGCGTTGAACGATTGGGTATAGCCGATATAATATATGCTGACGGTCCGTTTGGGATTCGAGAAGAAATGGAACCTCATTCATGGCATTCGTTAGGTTTATCAAATGATTCTTCTACTTTCTTTCCTACAGGATCGGCATTAGCAGCCACATGGAGCAAAGATTTGGCTTATACTTATGGAAAAAGTTTAGCTCAAGAAGCCCGTTTGCGTGGTAAAGATATGATTTTAGGACCGGCAATCAATATCCAACGCCTTCCGACAGGTGGTCGCACTTATGAATATTTGAGCGAAGACCCGTTTCTAAATGCACAGCTTTCCGTAGGATATACTCAAGGCGTTCAAGACAATGGTGTGGCTGTCTGCTTAAAACATTATGCTCTCAACAATCAGGAAAACAATCGTGGAAGAGTAAATGTTATCGTAAATTCACGTACAATGCGTGAAATATACCTGCTTCCTTTTGAAGCGGCTGTAAAAGAAGCGGACGCTTATGGAGTCATGGCGGCGTATAACAAAGTAGCGGGCGATTGGTGCTCGGAAAATGATCTGCTGTTGAATCAAATACTTCGTAATGAATGGAAATTCAAAGGGATGGTTATTTCAGATTGGGGAGGCGTGCATCATACGGTGAATGCAGCTCTTCATGGCTTGGATGTGGAAATGCCGAATAGTCGTTTTTTCGGACAGGCGCTTTTGGACTCCATTCAAGCTGGAACAGTACCTGTTTCTGTTATTGATGAAAAAGTGCGGAATATCCTTCGAGTGCGATTTGCCATTGAACCGATACCTGCAGAAGAAGCCAACAAAACAATGACTGCTCAACCAGAACAATTGCGTGTAGCTTATGATGTGGCAGCTAAATCAATTGTTTTGCTGAAAAATAAAGAATCATTTCTTCCGCTTAATTTGAACCAATACAAAAAAATAGCTGTAATTGGAGAAAATGCCATTCATAAACAAGCAAACGGTGGATATGGCGCCGGTGTCAAAGCATTGTACGAAGTAACTCCATTAGAAGGTTTGCAAGCAAAAATAGGCGATCAAGCTGAGATCGCCTTTTCACAAGGTTACAGAGGCTTTACCGGACAAGAACGCATTTCTCATATATCTCCTTATAGCGAAGCAGATCCTAAACTATTGCAAGAAGCTGTAAAAACAGCAAAGAATGCAGACATCGTTCTCTTCATAGCAGGAAACAACAGGGAAGTGGAAACAGAGGGAAGCGACCGTACACAAATGACTCTTCCTTCGGGACAAGATGAAGTGATTAAAGCCATTGCCGCTGTGAATCCGAATATTGTTACGATAGTAGTAGCCGGCGCTCCGGTCGATTTAAGTGTAGTGGAAGCATATTCGTCTTCTATTGTGATATCATGGTTTAATGGTACGGAAGGTGGAAATGCTCTGGCTGATGTCCTTTTGGGTAATATCTCTCCTTCGGGTAAATTACCGTTCACTTTCCCCGTTAAATTGGAAGATTCTCCGGCTTACGCCCTTAATAACTATCCCCAAACGACTACGGAAACAGGAGGTGATAAAAACGTTGCAGTTTATTCGGAAGAATTGTTGGTAGGCTATCGTTGGTTTGATACCAAAGGAATCGCTCCGAGGTATTCATTTGGACACGGACTTTCTTATACTACATTTGAATACACGAACCTGCAAACGAAAAAAGAACAATACGGTAGTAACGAATCCATAGATGTTACATTTGAATTGAAAAATACAGGAGAAAGAGAAGCGGACGAGGTAGTGCAATTATATGTACATCGTTTGGATGCCACTATAGAATGGCCGTTCAAAGAATTAAAAGCATTTGAACGAGTATCATTAAAAGGCGGGGAATCTCAAACTTTAACGTTAACTATTCCGGTAAGCAAACTCAGATATTGGAATGAAGATAATCACAAGTGGATTCTCGAACACAGCGAAATAGAACTGATGTTAGGTTCGTCATCGTCAGATATTCATTTGACAAAGAAAGTAAAAATATAATTTGGTTGATTTTGCTGTCTTTACATGGATTACCGCATAGGTTTTCTTCTTTCGGAAAGAAAGAGAAGCGTATGCGGTAATCTTATTTCGTGATGATCAAATAAAATGTCAAATCCTTGTTAATGGAAACCTTGATATTGTCTTGAAGGTCGAAAAATTTATTATATCCTCGTTTATATAATATTTTCTACCTAATTCGTTCAATGGCATCATTCTCTAATTTTATAAAACCGGATCCGTTTTGGTTTTTTACCAATGATTCTTTAATAATAATATCCCTGCTGTTTATTAGTCGGACGGCAGTTTTTGTCTTCTTACTACCTTGAAGTTGTATATCGGTCAAAACACTTTCTTTTACATCATCTAAGTAAAAAGCAGGACGAGCGTCTTCGGCAATTGCCGCAAATTGTGCTCCGTCGAAAGTAACATTCGCGGCATGACGGATGTAAAATCCATAAGCCGGTAATATCCCAAACATGGTTGCCTCAGGATATTCCGTTGGCTTTTCTTCAACCAAGGCGTTCACATTTTCTATTGTTCCGCCGCCCGCTTGTTCCATTACAATATTACTTAAACGGATATCGTCAACAGGGTGATCGGGTAATCCCGTTATGGAACAGCCTGTTTTGCCGGCATTCTTTATACGAATATTGTTGATACTGATAGCAGTGATAGTACCAACCTTGTCGATGACAACGCCTTCCTGATAGGTTCGCGCCCTGTTTCCCAAACGAATAAATATAGGAGATTCTGTTCCGTCAACCAAAATATTTGAAACGGATATATTCTCCATAGTTCCTCCATCAACGATTTCCAAAGCAATAGCCGATGTTCCTCTTTCACGACCGAAAAAAGGAGGAACCATTAATTTAGAGGGTTTAATCACACAAGCGGATATCTGAATGTTTCGAAAACCGCCATTTGTTTCCGTTCCCAACTTGATGGCGTTACAACGGCTACTAATCACACAGTTCGTAATTGAGATATTTTCACATGACTTGGGTGAGGTGCTTTTCAACGTGATGCCATCATCGTCCGAATCCGCTATAAGTCCGGAGACAGTTACGTTGCAACAGCCGTCGATATCGAGAGCGTCATTATTATAATTGTTGCGGTTAAATACCCGTACTCCGGTAATTTGCAGGTTTTCACAAGCTAAGTAATGTTGCATCCAGCAACCGGAATTTTTCAATGTTACATCTTTCACAACTATATTGTTGCAGGTAATGAAACGCAATAAGTGCGGGCGAGTAATTCCTTCGTCGTTCCAGCTCAGTTTCTTGAAACTGCTTCCTTGCCCATCAATGGTTCCTCTGCCAGTGATTGAAACATTTTCGGCATTTTCGGCATATATCAGTTGTATAGTTGGTGTTTGTGTGCGTAAAGAGACGAAAGCGGGTTGCAGTTTTATGTAATCATTCAGGTTTTGACTACCTAAGAGTACGGCGCCGCTTTCTATTTGGAGTTCCACATTGTTTTTCAAGATGAGTGAGCCTGTTTTATAATAACCTGCCGGGATGACAACTTGTCCACCGCCATTTGTTGAACAGGTGTCTATCGCAGCTTGTATAGCTTGCGTACTTAAAACGGAAGAATCCGCCACAGCTCCGAAATCATTGACAGGGTATTGTTTGGCAAAAAGAGGAAAAGAAAGCCCAAGCCCAAGGGCAAGTGCAAGCATTTTCTTTAATTTCATATTTTTCATTGTTTTTAATATAGGTAATTTATTGTCCATGCGGAGGTTATGGCATCTTTTGCAAGCCTTCCCATTTTACGTTCCACTGTCCGTTGCGAGGAAATCCAGGCAAATCATTTTCACAACCATCCCAACCGGTACACATCATGGCTACTGCTGTCAATAACCCGCCGTTTCCCGGCAAGTAAATACGCAAGCGGTCATTCTGAAAATTATGACCATTTGGTAAATAAGTGTTAGCGCGGTGGTTCATCAGTAAGGCTTCTATGGCATGCTCAGGCATATCCATACGGGCGGCTGACATTGCTGCCATCGGATAATCCCAACCCCAGGCGCTGTCCCAATTCCAGTTATTGCGTATCCAATGGAAAGTATTTTTCATGATTTCCTTATCAAAAAGATTACTTTCCGGCAAGATGCCAAAAGAACCCAACACACTCGGATGATCGGAAAAGAAACGGATATCTTCATACGTATTGACGGCATCTTCCGAAGCAAGGTATTTTCCTTCCTTAGATGCCAAATGTGATAATTTAGCGAGGATATTGTCCCATTCGGAATCCCGTTCTAATGAGGAGCGCTCACGCCATCGTTGAGCGGTGGACAGCCCCCAATACCAATAAGCCAATTCAAATGGCGAGTTGATGGTCTCTGTTGCACGAAGAGTTTCTTGGGCTGAGATATAGCCTTTCAGCAGGTAGCGATTGTTTGCTTCGTCGTAAGTAACGAAAGAAGCCATCCATTTGGCTGTTTCGAAGACCAATTCCTTGTATTTGTCTATCGTTTCGGGCATTGGGTTGGCGCGATAGAGCAGTTCTGCGAAATAGATAAAATGCGGTTGTTGCCATATCAGAAATGAACCTATACTCGAAGGAGCTTCGCCTGCCCAATTATCAGTCATCTTCATCCAACGTACCCCATCGAAACCTTGTCGCGCAGCGATGGATTTAGCCGGAGAACAGGCGACATTTTTATACCACCCCATGCTCTTGTCAAGTAGTTCGGGACGTCCCCAAAGCGCATGGTGAACACTGTGCCACCAGTGCATTTCCAAATGCGGACGACCATACCAACTGTTATATACCAAGCCTGTTTCAGGAGGAGGAATCTCCCCCGTATTGTTTGAACGCATGATATATTGCGACAGTACGACCCTTCGTTCAAGTTCTTTGGCTCTCGGATCGGAACATTCCGAAAAATCAATAGCCCCACCGCTTTTCCAATAATCGTTCCAAAAGGTTTTGGCAGCAGCTTTTGCTTCTGCATAATAAGGTAAGGTTTCCGACGGTTGTTCATTGGCAAACAAACAGGTCAATTCCATTTCGCCGGATGAAGCAGTAATTACAAAGTAATGCGGCGACTTTTCCGTAATCGTTGCAGGCTTGTTCCATTGTATTTTTACAAAATAGGTTGTTTCATCAAGGGTGCGTTTGATAAGGGCAAAGTTGTCTCCTTTCTCAACAATCACAGAGGTATGCGCTTCGAGGTTGTTCCAATCGGAAGCGTCATCGGTATGACCGCCGGAAGGATAGGAAAAGCGCAGGTTGAGTTTTATTTCTCCGTTCACTAAAAGAGGAGAGGATACGGCAGTAGAAATCTGACTTCCGCTGGTGTCGCTCACTGTTCTCACGGAAACAGCTGCATGGTTGTAATTAAAATCCGAAACAATCTCACCATTCCACAAATCAAGCGTCTGGTGGATATTGCCGATAGTATTTGCTCTTGCTTGGACGCCATTCGTATCCGTCAATTCAAGCCCCACATTGCCTAAGTGCATACGGTGGGGATTGATGCGGTGCCATTCACCCGCCTCGTGTGCGCGACCGGATGGGGGAGTTTGTACGGCATAGGGTTCGAAATGACCATGAAAGTCAAAGTTTTGCCAACTTTCTTCTTGTTTTAGATTTTGAGGGTTGGGATAAGAATGCCAACCCCATTCGGAAAAAGTTCCAAGAGGCACTCCCGAAGCATACATTTCCGGGAATGTCTGCAAACCGGTTGCGTCAACCGAAAAGGTAAACGATCCGTTTCCTACGGAGAGTGAATTCAGAGTATCGAATGTTTCCAAATGAACATTATTCCGTGTTACCAAGGCTTCTCTGTCAATCTTGGGTGGTGGGGGCTGCAACCGGAAATAGTCAAAGTCGGCGTATCCTTTGCCTTGTACGATATTGGGGGAAGATGAAAAAATACCAACTTTACCGCCTATCCATACGCCCGGAGCTATCGAATACCGGTCGCCTAAATTAGTGAATATTTCGCCATCCGTACTGTAGGAGAAACTGCACGTTTGATCATCGTGAATATGTATCTTGAACCATGCTTTGGAGATATTTGCCTCAACGGTCGCCACCTCCTCAGGTACAACAGGCAACCGATCGTAACGTCCCGTCACTACGGAGATACGATTGCCTTTTTCACCCTTAATCAGGGCGATGTAGGTGTAGGCGTTTCCCATGACAATGGTTCCGGCTCGCTCACCGGCATCCGTGAAATGAGTTTCCACTTGAGTCGTTACCGTAAAGGCAGGCGCCGGAAGTTTCTGTAGCAGCAGGTTGCCGGCATAATAGAGATTTCCACGTTCGGTGGGGCAAGTTTTAGCAAAGAGACGGATAAAGCCTCGTCTTGTCGAAAGAGAATACCAGGCAGGGTTTTCAATGGCATTCCATTGCCATTGAAAACCCAACCGGTTAGTTTCAAACTCATCGGTAGTCTGGGGAACTTGAACAGGCCAACTCTTTCCTACGTCCGGTTTTCGATAGGTTAATACGGGGACGCCGCAACCATCTCCGTCGGAATCCTCGCCAATTACCACCCAATCATCGCTCGTCCAAACAGCCGGTTGCAAGTGTACCACTCGTCCGTAAGCCTCGCGTGATTGAAAGTGGATGAACCACCATTCGCCGGAGGGCGTATTTACCAAACCGCCTTGATGCGGTCCGTTAATTTCGTTTCCGGCTTCCAACACTTTCCGCGCTTCGTAGGGACCATAGATGTTTTTCGACCGGAGTACGGTTTGCCAACCGGTGGCTACTCCTCCTGCCGGGGCGAAAATATAGTACCAGCCGTTGCGCTTGTCCATTTTCAGCCCTTCCAAAGTAGGATTTACTTCCAGGTCATGGTAAACTGTCGTTCCGTTGTCGAGCAACCGCAAACCGTCAGGAGACATTTTATGCAGGACGGCTGGACCTCCACGCTGATAGCTATGCACCAAGTAAGCCTGCTCGTCTTCATCCCAGAACGGGCAGGGGTCTTCCCATTTTTCTACCTGAAGTATGTGTTTGAGGTCCCATTTCCTTAGCGGATCTGTTGACCTCGCTACAAAAAGTCCGTCGTTAGGCGTACAAAAATAGACATAGAACATTCCCCCGTGATAACGTATGGCAGGCGCCCACGAACCTTCGCCATGAACCGGTTTCCTGTATTTCTCCAAAGGCAGTCCCTCATAAATATGATTGACAATGGTCCAATTGACCAAATCTTTAGAGTGTAGTAGCGGAATACCGGGCATCGCAGTAAAGCTCGAGGCAACCATCCAATAATCATTCCCAACACGGATCACGTCCGGATCGGAATAATCGGCAAAGAGAACAGGATTCCTATACGTCCCGTCGCCGTTATCCGCAACCCAGACCTGAGCGTGAAGTGAGCAGGTCAAAAATAGAAGAAATGACCATACTGTTTTTTTCATTCCAACTTAATATCCAGCGTTCTGTTTGATAAGATTTGGATTTTGGTCTAATACAGCCTGAGGAATAGGCAGGTACAGACGATTGGCATCAAACTCACTCTTCTTCGAACTGGCTTTCATCACATCAATGGCACGATCGGTACGCTTCAAATCGAAGAAACGGTGAAATTCCAAAGCAAACTCTATCTGGCGTTCATGTTCAATTGCCAAGGCTACCGTACCGTACAGCGATGTGGGATACTCTGGAGATCCATAAAGTGGAAGTCCCACTCTGTCACGTACTTCATTCAAATGACTCGTTTCTCCGGTAGCTT
>SNRY01000068.1_pt1 | contig 42922 bp, 31 predicted proteins | sample 4693421 | NCBI WGS metagenome assembly SNRY01 (sample SAMN11003215, study PRJNA524138) | termite gut metagenome | isolation source: Bacteroidetes bacterial symbionts from single cell of protist host amplifed... | host: Streblomastix strix ... | reverse complement strand
TGGATATGCTGTTGCAGGAAACAGGTTACAAAGCCGACCCCAACAAACGCCTACGTGTTTTTCTAACCAATAGTTTGGAAGAAGCACCTGATAAAAATTCTATAATACCATTTGCACGCTGGTTGAGCGATGAAGCTAACGAAGCAAGCAGCGTTAAGCGAGATACCCCGGTGATGGTGGTGTTGGGGAATCCACCGTATAGTGGTGAGAGTGCCAATAAAGGGAAATGGATTGAAAGTTTGATGCGTGATTATAAAAAGGAACCGACAGGTGAAACCTTACAGGAAAGAAATTCAAAATGGATTAACGATGATTATGCAAAATTCATTCGTTATGGTCAGCATTTTATAGAGAAAAATGGTGAAGGTATTTTGGCATACGTTAATAATCACAGCTTTTTGGATAATCCTACCTTTCGCGGTATGCGTTGGAGTTTATTGCAAACTTTTGATAAGATTTATATTCTTGATTTGCATGGAAATACCAGAAAGAAAGAAGTTGCACCCGATGGAGATCAGGACGAAAATGTGTTCGACATACAACAAGGTGTCAGCATAAACATATTCGTTAAAACGGAAAAGAAGAAAACAGGCAACCTTGCCCGTGTGTTTCACTATGATTTATACGGCGAGCGTAATGATAAGTATAGTTTTTTGCTGAATAATAGCCTTACTTCGGTAGAATGGCATGAGTTACAGTTGAAAGCTCCACAGTATTTTTTTGTGGCAAAGGATTTTAAAAATCAGGAAGAATATGAAAACGGTTTTAGTATACAGGAATTGTTTCCTGTTAATTCGGTAGGGGTCGTAACAGCGAGAGATTTTGTTTTTATTAATGACGACAAAGATATATTAGATAAAAATATTAAAAACAGTTTTGGTATAAATCCAGATAAAGAATTGATTCATGGTATTAGCTATCGTCCTTTTGATAATCAGTTTGTTTATTATGATATAAAGAAACTTGAAAGACCTCGTGAAAATGTTATGCAGCATTTTCTGAAAGGGGAAAATATTGGATTGGTCATAGGAAGGCAGGGGCAAGTTGTGGGTTCTATGTTATGGAATTTAGCATTTGTAACATCACAAATAACAGATTTTAATCTTTACTATAGAGGTGGAGGAATGATTTTCCCTCTTTACTTGTATTCCCAACCTGACCAATTATTTGCAGAAGAAAAACGAGAACCTAACCTGAATATCCATATTGTGAATGAAATCGCCCAACGGATTGGTTTGCAATACACCGAAGAAAAAGAATCAACTGAAAATACTTTCGCACCGATAGATATACTTGATTACATCTATGCTGTATTGCACAGCCCCGCATACCGTGAACAATACAAAGAGTTCCTGAAAATAGACTTTCCACGTGTACCTTATCCACAGGATGCTGCACAATTTCGGGCGTTGGCAGTGTTTGGCGCAAAACTGCGTCAATTGCATTTACTTGAAGGTGTTGAACCACTGAAAGATATGGCAACATATCCGAAAGAAGGCAGCAACGAAGTGGAAAGACTGAATTATGCAGACGGTAAGCTATGGATTAACAATGTACAATATTTTGAGTATGTACCGCACGAGGTATGGGAGTTTTACATAGGCGGTTACCAACCTGCTCAAAAATGGCTGAAAGACCGGAAAGGGAGGCAGCTTGGTTACGAAGACATAAGGCACTACCAAAAGATGATAAGAGCATTATGGGAGACAAGTGAAATACAAAAGGAACTGAATGGTTATTTTCAAAAAGAATAGTCCTCATTTGTGGAGAGGAATAAGGGCGAATTGCTTTGACATTGATTTAAAAATGCAAAATTAGTTATATGAGAATCTTAATTTTAGGAGCCGGAAAAATGGGCTCCTTTTTCACGGATGTGCTGAGTTTTCAACATGAGACGGCAGTGTATGACATTGATTCCCGGCAACTTCGTTTCGTTTACAACACCTATCGCTTTACGAATACGGACGAAATAAAGGAATTTAAACCGGAGCTGGTTATCAACGCCGTAACGGTGAAATACACCATTGAGGCTTTTCGACAAGTGTTGCCGGTGTTGCCGAAAGACTGTATCATAAGTGATATTGCTTCCGTGAAAAGCGGACTAAAAGAGTTTTACGAATCATCGGGTTTCCGGTTTGTGTCCACGCATCCGATGTTCGGTCCCACTTTTGCAAGCCTCAGCAATCTGGGCAGTGAAAGTGTTATAATCATTAGTGAAGGCGACCATTTGGGAAAGGTATTTTTCAAAGACTTATACAACAATTTGAAGTTGAACATTTTTGAATATACGTTTGAAGGACACGACGAGACGGTGGCTTATTCGCTCTCTATTCCTTTCGTTTCCACGTTTGTTTTCAGTGCGGTGATGAAGCATCAGGAAGCGCCGGGAACTACATTTAAAAAGCACATGGCAATAGCCAAGGGACTGTTGAACGAGGATGATTATCTGTTGCAGGAAATTTTGTTTAATCCCCGTACTCCTGCACAAGTAGAAAACATACGGGTGGAACTGAAGAGTCTGTTGGAGATTATCACACGGAAAGATACGGAAGGGATGAAAGAATATTTGGTTAAAATCCGGGAGAAAATAAAGCGCTGTTGATTTTCTGCTATCTTTCGCTAAAGGTAAAAAAGAATGTTTTTTATAAACACAGGAGGGTGTGTCAAAAGTGTTCGACTCCGCAGGAGTCGAATAAAATCGCATATAGGGACATTGCTATAAACATACAACCCCTTCGGAATTTTCATACAAACAGTAAATTCCGACTTTTGACACACCCCCCCTGAGTTTCTGTGTTAAAATAAATAAATAAATAGAACGTATTTGTTTGCGCATTCTTAAATAAAGCACTATTTTTGCCGCCGTAAAATTAAGCCGATATAGCTCAGTTGGTAGAGCGACGCATTCGTAACGCGTAGGTCGCCGGTTCAAGTCCGGCTCTCGGCTCTTTCAGAGACTAATTTCCGACACATACGTTATACATCATACTTTTACTCCTTGCCATAATTCCCTATTACAATAAAATTTATGCAAAGCATTAGGAATATTGCGATTATTGCCCATGTTGATCATGGGAAGACAACTCTTGTGGATAAAATGCTCTTAGCCGGAAACTTGTTTCGCGAGAATCAAATAAACGGTGAGTTGATTTTAGATAATAATGATTTGGAACGGGAACGAGGAATAACAATCCTGTCGAAAAACGTTTCTATTAATTACGAAGGAACTAAGATTAATATTATTGATACTCCGGGACACAGTGATTTTGGAGGAGAAGTGGAACGGGTGCTGAATATGGCGGACGGATGTCTTCTTCTGGTGGATGCTTTCGAGGGTCCTATGCCTCAAACCCGTTTTGTATTGCAGAAAGCGTTGCAAATAGGGCTGAAACCGATTGTCGTTATTAATAAAGTGGATAAACCCAACTGTCGCCCCGACGAAGTGCATGAAATGGTGTTCGATTTGATGTATAGCTTGGATGCTACGGAGGAGCAACTTAATTTTCCTACTATTTATGGTTCGGCAAAATACGGTTGGATGAGTACCGATTTGCAAAAGCCATCCGATAATATTATACCTTTGTTGGATTGCATTGTTGCAAACATACCGGCTCCCGAACAGTTGGAGGGCGCTCCGCAAATGCTCGTTACTTCGCTTGATTATTCTCCATATACGGGACGTATCGCTGTGGGGCGTATCCATCGCGGCACGTTGAAAGAAGGAATGAATGTATTGCTTGCCAAAAGAGACGGTAGTTTTGTAAAATCCAAGATTAAAGAAATAGATATATTTGAAGGACTCGGACGGAAGAAAACAACCGAAGTTTCTTCGGGAGATATTTGTGCATTGATAGGTATTGATAACTTTGAAATCGGGGATACCGTTTGTGATTTTGAAACCCCTGAAGCCCTTCCCCCTATTGACATTGACGAGCCGACGATGAGTATGCTTTTTACCATTAATGATTCTCCTTTCTTTGGTAGAAATGGAAAGTACGTAACTTCCCGTCACATCTATGACCGTCTGACGAAAGAATTGGATAGAAATCTTGCGCTTCGGGTAGAATCAAGTGCAGAAGAAGGTAAATGGACCGTATCCGGCAGGGGTGTGCTTCACCTGTCCGTGTTGATTGAAACGATGCGTCGTGAAGGGTATGAACTTCAGGTGGGTCAACCGCAGGTAATTTATAAGATTATTGACGATGTAAGATGTGAGCCTATTGAAGAATTGACAATCAACGTTCCCGAAGAATATTCGAGTAAGATTATAGATATGGTAACACGTCGCAAAGGTGAAGTGCTTTCGATGGAAAGTTCGAGCGAGCGCGTTAATTTAGTATTCAATATGCCTTCGCGCGGTATTATCGGGCTTCGCACCAACGTACTTACCGTTTCGGCAGGAGAGGCTATCATGGCTCACCGCTATAAGGAATATCAGCCCTACAAAGGGGAGATAGAAAGACGCATCAATGGTTCCATAATTGCTATGGAATCCGGAACGGCTTTTGCATACGCCATTGACAAACTGCAAGACCGTGGACGATTTTTTATTTTTCCGCAAGATGAAGTATATGCCGGTCAGGTAGTAGGTGAACATTCACATGAAAATGACTTGGTAGTAAACGTTACCAAGTCAAAGAAACTAACCAATATGCGTGCTTCCGGATCTGACGACAAAGTTCGTCTTATTCCTCCGGTACAATTCTCCCTTGAAGAAGCTTTGGAATATATAAAGGAAGATGAATATGTGGAAGTTACTCCCAAATTCATGCGTATGCGTAAAATTATTTTAGACGAAACCGAACGTAAACGACACGCAAACAAAAATTAATTACCGATTGTTTATTTGTATAGTTTAAGGAAAACTTAATTTTATATCAAAATAAACCCTTTAATACATTTTATTATGGTCCACAAACAATTAACGAAATCTTCGAATAAAGTTATAGGAGGTGTATGCGGCGGGATAGCCGAATATCTTGATATGGACTACACTATCGCCAGATTGATATATATTTTGCTGACCATATTCACAGCCTTCTGCGGCATAATTATATATATTGTACTATGTATAATTATGCCTGATAAACAGAAGATTGTGTAAGTAAACACACAAAATCAATATTAAATATATTTACTTTTTCTTGTCCGGACGAGGTAATAAAGCTTTCCTTGAAAGTTTAAACTTACCTGTTTTCGGATCAATATCCATTAGTTTCACATCTATTTCATCACCTTCTTTGATACCGGCTTCTTCTATTGTTTCCAGATGTTTCCAATCTATTTCGGAGATATGAAGCAGTCCGTCTTTACCTGGGAAAAATTCGACAAATATGCCATAAGGCATTATAGAACGAACTTTCCCTTTGTATGATTCACCTATTTCAGGTACGGAAACAATTCCTTTAATCACGCGGATTGCACTTTCTATATTTCGTTTATTTGTTCCGGCTATTTCAATTCTTCCTATTCCGTCTGTTTCTTCAATAGTAATAGTTGCGCCTGTATCTTCCTGTATTCCCTGGATAATCTTTCCGCCCGGTCCGATAACAGCACCGATAAATTCTTTTGGAATAATCATGGTTTCAATGCGTGGAGCATGTTCTTTGAGGTCGGCGCGTGGTTCCTGAATGGTTTCTTTAATCTTGCCGAGTATATGAAGTCTTCCTTCTTTAGCTTGATTAAGCGCATGTTCCAAAATATCGAACGACAAACCATCGACTTTAATATCCATTTGAGTGGCTGTAATACCATTTTCCGTACCTGTTACCTTAAAGTCCATATCACCTAAATGGTCTTCATCGCCCAGAATGTCGGAAAGTACGGCATATTTTGTCTCTCCCGGATTTTTTATCAATCCCATAGCAATACCGGATACGGGATTTTTTATTTTGACCCCTGCATCCATTAGCGCCAATGTTCCCGCACATACGGTAGCCATTGACGACGAACCGTTTGATTCGAGAATATCCGAAACTACACGTATCACATAGGGATAATCCTGAGGGATCATTTTCTTTAAAGCCCTGTGCGCCAAGTTTCCGTGACCGATTTCACGACGACCGACACCACGCTGTGCTTTGGCTTCTCCCGTAGCAAAGGGAGGGAAGTTATAATGTAACAGGAAACGTTCTTTGCCATGAATCAATACCTCGTCCACAATCTTTTCATCAAGTTTGGTACCTAATGTAACCGAAGTTAAAGATTGGGTTTCTCCACGGGTAAAGATTGCCGATCCGTGAGGTCCGGGCAAGTAGCTTATTTCGCTCCATATAGGACGTATTTCTGTCGTTTTCCGTCCGTCAAGGCGCATATTTTCGTCTAAAATACTGCGACGCATGGCTTCTTTTTCTACAGCATGGTAATACTGGTTAATCAAAGCTCCTTTTTCTTTCAATTCCTCTTCGGTGAAACGAGCCTTAAACTCTTCACGCACAGTTTTAAATGCGTCATGACGTTCATGTTTATTGGTATTTCCCGAACGAGCTATGGTGTAAACTTTATCGTAGCAGGCATCATGTACAGCTTTGCGAAGTTCTTCATCATTTGTTTCGTGGCAATAAGTACGTTTTATGGTTTTTCCCACTTCTTCAGCCAATTCCATTTGCGCTTTGCAATGTACTTTAATTGCTTCGTGAGCTACTTTCATAGCTTCTAACAATTCTGCTTCGGATACTTCATTCATCTCGCCTTCTACCATCATAATATTTTCGTAAGTAGCGGCTACTATAATATCCATATCTGCTTTTCCCAGTTGTTCGTAGGTAGGGTTAATCAGGAATTTTCCATCCACGCGCGCTACACGAGTTTCGGAGATAGGTCCGTTAAAAGGAATATCGGAAACAGATAAGGCTGCCGAAGCGGCAAGTCCGGCTAATGCATCGGGAATATCCACGCCATCAGCGGAGAAAAGAATGATATTTACATACACTTCAGCATGAAAATCATCAGGGAACAAGGGACGAAGAGCACGGTCGACCAAACGGCATGTAAGTATTTCATAATCTGAAGCTCTCCCTTCTCTTCTCGTAAAACCTCCCGGAAAACGCCCGAAAGCGGAGAATTTTTCCTTATATTCCACTTGCAAAGGCATAAAATCTGTTCCCGGAACAGCATCTTGTGCGGCACAGACAGTAGCAAGTAACATGGTGTTACCCATACGCAGCATCACAGAACCATCTGCTTGTTTAGCCAACTTCCCTGTTTCGAGAGTAATGGTTCTGCCATCTCCTAATTCAATAGTCTTAATAATTGGATTAATCATAAAAATGTTCTTTCTATATCTTTTTACTTTCAAAAATTGCTCAAAGATATATAAATAAACCTTGTACAGTGTTTATGCAATACAAGTTTTTAAATTATCAACATTTTGTTGTTTGCTTAAAGCTGAGGAAATAAGGCAGAAACCAAGTAAATAGCTGCTTACTACAGGGTATTTCTTAACGTTTCAATTCCCTCTCTCAACGATTTAATAATACTCTCCGCATCCGCCTGTTTCTTTCGTTCCATTTCGAGAACAGCAGGAGGAGCATTGTTTACAAACTTCTCGTTATTGAGTTTTTTTAATACCCCTTGCAGGAAACCTTCTTTGTGTGTCAATTCGGCTTCCATGCGGGCAATCTCCGCCGCAATGTCAATCAAGTTGCCCAATGGAACGGCAAATTCGGTAATACCTACCATAAAACCGGAAGCTCCCTCCGCCTTGGTGTCCGTTATGATAATACCGGAAAGGTTGCACATCTTGATGATAACGGCATTAGGCAGTTCCACAGGATGACGACCGATAACGTGTAGCTCCAAAGTCTCTTTAGGTACAATATTCTTCTGCAAACGGACAGTACGTACATTGCCGATAATCTCCTTAGCTGTTTCAAATTGATTGATAAGCGTTTCATCCACTCCGGCATCCGGAGTAAGTAGCGACATCATAATACTTTCACCTTCCTTGCGTTCACATATCTGTTGCCATAATTCCTCTGTAATGAAAGGCATAAAGGGATGCAACAGTTTTAACAGTCCGTCGAAATAAGAAAGTGTAGCCTTGTAGGTAATTCCGTCTATTGCCTGACCGTAAGCAGGTTTTATCATTTCCAGATACCAAGATGAGAATTCATCCCAGAACAATTTATAAACAGCCATCAATGCCTCGCTCAAACGGTATTTGGCGAATAAGACGGCTATCTCTGCCACCGTCTTATTCAGCACAGACTCAAACCAGTGAACTGCCAAACGGGATACTTCGGGAACTTCATCCTGTTCGTCCACTTGCCAGCCTTTTATCAAGCGGAAAGCGTTCCATATCTTATTATTAAAGTTACGTCCCTGTTCGCAAAGGGCTTCATCAAACAAAATATCATTACCGGCAGGGGCGGAAAGCATCATACCCATACGCACACCGTCGGCGCCGTACCGGTCTATCAAATCCAACGGGTCGGGAGAATTACCAAGAGATTTCGACATCTTACGCCCTAGCTTATCGCGCACAATGCCCGTGAAATATACGTTCTTAAACGGCATCTTGCCTTCGTACTCATAGCCGGACATAATCATACGTGCCACCCAGAAGAATATAATATCGGGACCTGTTACCAAATCGGTTGTAGGATAATAATATTTCAATTCTTCATTACCGGGATTGTTAATGCCGTCAAACAAAGAGATAGGCCACAACCACGAAGAAAACCACGTATCCAGACAGTCTTCATCTTGCCGGATGTCCGCCAACGTCAAGTTATTATCCCCTGTCTTTTCTTTTGCCGACTTCAAAGCCTCTGCTTCCGTAGCTGCTACCACATAACCACCTTCGGGCAAATACCATGCGGGTATGCGATGCCCCCACCACAGTTGGCGACTAATGCACCAGTCTTTGATGTTTTCCATCCAATGGCGATACGTATTCTTATACTTCACAGGGTAGAAATGAATATCGTCTTTCATCACCGGCTCCAAAGCAATTTGTGCCAGATGCTCCATTTTCAAGAACCATTGCATGGAGAGTTTCGGTTCAATAACCACGTTGGTACGTTCCGAATACCCTACTTTATTTGTATAGACTTCTGCCTTCTCCAACAAGCCGGCAGTCAACAAATCTTTTTCTATCTGTTTACGCACTTCAAAGCGGTCTTTGCCTACATAGAGTCCGGCAGCTTCGCTCAACGTGCCGTCATCATTGAAAATGTCTATACCCGGAAGGTTATGCTTTTCACCCAGCATATAGTCGTTTACGTCGTGTGCCGGAGTTACTTTCAGGCAACCCGTTCCGAATTCAATATCTACATATTCGTCTTCTATGACAGGAATAACACGGTTCACCAATGGAACAACCACTTTCTTACCCTTCAAATGCCGGTTCTTAGGGTCATTAGGGTTGATGCACATTGCCGTATCTCCCATAATCGTTTCGGGGCGAGTGGTTGCCACTACGGCGTAGCTGTCTTCCCCTTCAATTTTGTATCGAAGATAATAAAGTTTTCCGTGTTCCTCCTTATAAACCACCTCTTCATCGGAAACGGCAGTCAGGGCTTGCGGGTCCCAATTCACCATACGGACACCGCGATAAATCAACCCCTTATTGTATAAATCAACAAATACCTTTAAAACACTTTCGCTGCGGAGTTCGTCCATTGTAAAAGCTGTTCTGTTCCAATCGCACGATGCACCCAGACGGCGAAGCTGCCTTAAAATGATTCCACCGTGCTCATCCGTCCACGCCCAAGCGTGCTTTAGAAATTCTTCGCGCGTAAGGTCTGTTTTTTTAATGCCCTGTTCGGCAAGTTTATTTACCACCTTCGCCTCGGTAGCAATAGAGGCATGGTCAGTACCCGGCACCCAACAAGCGTTTTTACCTTCCATACGGGCACGACGCACGAGAATATCCTGAATGGTATTATTAAGCATGTGTCCCATGTGCAGCACACCGGTAACGTTTGGTGGTGGGATAACGATGGTATAAGGCTCACGTCCGTCGGGTTTTGAGGCAAATAATTTGTGTTTCGTCCAGTACTCGTACCATTTACTCTCTACATCGGCGGGGCTGTACTTACTCGCTAATTCCATAATCAGTTTTCAATTAATAATATAATGGCGGCAAAATTAGTAAATAAACCCGTAGTGCATTATAGATAAACTCAAAAACTTAAAAGCTTCAACGCTAAAAAACTCAAGGTTCTAATGACTATTTATCTTTCAAAAAAACAAATGGATTGTTTGCCATATTGTCGAAAATACCTATATTTGCAGATGCAATCGGCGGAAGTAGCTCAGTTGGTAGAGCATAACCTTGCCAAGGTTAGGGTCGCGGGTTCGAGTCCCGTTTTCCGCTCTGCTAAGTAATATTTTACTGTGTTTTGCCCAGGTGGCGAAATGGTAGACGCGCTCGTTTCAGGTGCGAGTGGTGAGAGCCGTGCAAGTTCGAATCTTGTTCTGGGCACATGTAAAGTAGAATGTTCTTTTATTGGGGTTATTGGGAGAGATGGCGGAATTGGTAGACGCGCTACTTTGAGGGGGTAGTGACAGTTATGTCGTGTGAGTTCGAGTCTCATTCTCTTCACTAACACGTATTTTCGATTGCGGAAGTAGCTCAGTTGGTAGAGCATAACCTTCCCAAGGTTAGGGTCGCGGGTTCGAGTCCCGTTTTCCGCTCAACGATTTTTATAGTGTTAATCTATACGGTAGCATGGCAAGTACGATAGAGCATCAAGGTGTTGTGGAAAGTATAAATGAGACTAGTCTTCGGATAAAGGTTATTCAAACTTCAGCTTGTGTTTCATGCAGTGCTAAAGAGTATTGTTCTTCGACAGATAACAAGGAGCAAATTATTGAAATAAATAAACCCGAAAATAGCGATTATCAAACAGGCGACAAGGTAACTGTCATGGTTGCGGCTTCTGTTGGTATGAAGGCTGTATGTATATCTTTTATCGTTCCTTTTTTCATTCTGGTAGTGTCGCTGTTCGTTTTTATGTTCGCTACGAATAAAGATGAATTACTATCTGTCATATTTTCTTTTATTCTTCTTATATTTTATTACATTGTCGTTTGGACAAAAAGAGATATGTTGAAAAAGGAACTCTCGTTTACTGTTAAATAATCAATATATGAATTTGGTTCTGATTGCAGTTATTACTCTGGGGAGTATAGCCTTTATATTGTCCATCGTGTTGTACATCGCATCTAAAAAGTTTGCCGTTTACGAGGACGAACGAATAGCAAAAATAACTGAAATCTTGCCACAAGCTAATTGCGGCGGATGCGGGTATCCGGGTTGTAGTGGATTTGCCGATGCTTGCGTAAAGGCAAGTTCGTTGGACGATAAATGTTGTCCCGTAGGTGGGCAGGAAGTAATGGCAAAAGTAGCTTCCATTCTTGGCATGAATGCCGGGACGATCGAACGGAAAGTAGCAGTAGTGAGGTGTAACGGAACGTATGCCAGCCGTCTTCGCAACAATATCTACGACGGCGTGAAAGTGTGTGCTGTTGTGGCATCTTTATACAGTGGAGAAACAGATTGCAGCTACGGATGTTTAGGATGCGGAGACTGTGTGACTGTTTGCCGGTTCGATGCCGTTTACATAAATCCGGAAACGGGATTACCTCACGTTTGTGAAGAAAAATGTACGGCATGCGGCGCGTGTGTGAAGGCTTGTCCCAAATCTATTATTGAACTTCGCTTCGTAGGAAAGAATTTCCGTCATATCTATGTGTCGTGTGTTAATCAAGACAAAGGGGCTATCACACGCAAAGCTTGTTCGGCAGGGTGTACCGGTTGCGGGAAATGCGTGAAGACTTGTCAATATGAAGCCATTACGTTGGAAAACAATGTGGCTTATATTGATTATAACAAGTGTGAAATGTGTGGTAAATGTGTGGATACCTGTTCGCAACATTCAATTGTTGACAGTTTAATTTTTAATTCAAAATTATGTTGAAGACTTTTTCAATGGGGGGTGTCCACCCGAACGAAAATAAACTTTCAGCAAACCGGACTATAATTACTGCCGGAGTGCCCAAGCAAGCGGTAATTCTGTTGGAACAACATATCGGGGCTCCCGCCAAGCCGATTGTGGCAAAGGGCGATAAAGTGAAAGCAGGCACTAAGATAGCAGAAGCAAACGGTTTTGTATCGGCTGCCGTTCATTCTTCCGTTAGCGGTAAGGTGGCTAAGATTGATTCGGTAACAGATGCAAGCGGCTATGCCAAACCTGCCGTCTTTATTGATGTGGAGGATGATGAATGGGAGGAAACAATAGACCGTAGCGAGGCACTTGTAAGGGAATGTACCCTGACATCGGAAGAAATAATAGAAAGAATAGCGGATGCCGGTATCACGGGTATGGGAGGCGCCTCTTTTCCTACTCATGTAAAACTAACACCTCTGTCTCCATTTAAGGCGGAATGTGTCATCATTAATGCTGTGGAATGTGAACCGTATCTGACAGCCGACCACCAATTAATGTTGGAACATGCCGAAGAAATTCTTGTGGGAGTTTCTCTTTTAATGAAAGCGGTGAAGGTGGACAAAGCATTTATAGGCATTGAAAACAACAAACCCGATGCTATTCAATTGATGGCAAAAGCAGTGTCTCGGTTTGTTGGCATCAACGTTGTTCCTTTGAAAGTAAAATATCCTCAAGGAGGCGAAAAACAATTAATAGAAGCTATTACCGGTCACCGGGTAAACAAAGGTGCGCTTCCTATTTCGGTAGGAGTAGTGATGCAGAATCTGGCAACAGCCTTCGCCGTGTATCAAGCCGTTCAGAAAAACAAACCATTGTTCGAACGTGTGGTTACCGTAACGGGAAAATCCTTGGCAAATCCTTCTAATTTAATGGTACGCATCGGTACGCCGATACATCGGTTAATTGACATTTGCGGCGGTTTGCCGGAAGATACCGGAAAGATTATCGGCGGTGGTCCCATGATGGGCAAAGCGTTGATAAACACCGATGTTCCCATTACCAAAGGTAGCTCTGGAATTTTAATAATGAACCGGAAAGATGCCGAACGCAGTGAAGTGCAGAATTGTATCCGTTGTGCCAAATGCGTAAGCGTTTGTCCTATGGGATTAGAGCCCTACTTACTTTCGGCTTTAGCGGAAAAGAGAGATTTTGAAGGAATGGAAAAAGAAAACATAATGGATTGCATTGAATGTGGATCCTGTCAATTCATTTGTCCCTCTTGTCGTCCGTTGTTAGACTACTTTTACTTGGGTAAGAAAATCGTGCAACACCATGCCGGAAACTAATGGAATATGGAAAATAAATTAATTATATCTTTTTCACCCCACATTCATAGTGGTGACAGTGTTCGAAGAAACATGTACGGAGTGTTGATAGCTCTCGTTCCCGCACTAATCGTTTCACTTCTGTATTTCGGGTTGGGAGCTTTGGTTGTTACCGTTACGTCGGTGCTTGCCTGTGTTTTCTCTGAATGGGCGATCGGTAAGTTTATCATGAAAAAAACCGTTACTACGATATGCGACGGTTCTGCCGTTATCACCGGTATATTGCTGGCTTTCAACTTGCCTTCCAATCTGCCCGTATGGATTATTGTTATAGGTGCCTTGTTTGCGATAGGCGTTTGCAAGATGTCATTCGGAGGATTAGGTAACAACCCTTTCAATCCGGCATTGGCAGGACGAGTATTTCTACTGCTTTCCTTCCCCGCACAAATGACTACTTTTCCCGAAGTGGGGCAACTTGCTTCGTATATTGATGCGGAAACTGCCGCTACTCCGTTGGCTATTATGAAAAAAGTGATTCATGGTGTTCCCGGAACTTCACTCAGCCAACTGCCCGATGCTTTCAGCATATTTCTTGGCAGCAAAGGAGGAGGGTCTTTAGGCGAAGTAAGTGCAGCAGCTTTACTAATAGGACTTTTATTCATGCTTTGGCGGAAAATTATTACTTGGCACATACCTGTATCTATCCTGACTGCTGTGTTTATTTTCACAGGAGTTATGCACATTGCTAATCCTGAGATATATGCATCACCGGCTATCCATCTGCTCTCCGGAGGATTGATTTTGGGAGCGGTCTTTATGGCAACGGATTATGTTACTTCACCTATGAGCAGGGGTGGAATGTTGATATACGGAGTATGTATAGGTTTATTAACTGTAATTATCCGCTTGTTTGGGGCTTATCCCGAAGGTATGTCATTCGCTATTCTGATAATGAATGCATTTACACCGTTGATAAACATATATTGCAAACCCAAAAGATTTGAAGGGAGAGTAGTGAAGAAATGAAAAAGCTAGAGTCGTCTTTAAAGAATATGTTGTTGGTGCTTGTCGGGATAACGGTTGTCTCGGTAGGATTGCTGGCTTATGTGAATAAATTGACAAAAGCGTCCATTGCCGAAGCAACTATGAAGGCGTTGAATGATGCGTTGAAAGAAGTTGTGCCGTCGTTTACAAACAATCCGGTAAATGAATGCGATACCATATTCGGTGAGAAAAACGGGAAAAAGACAGTAGATTTTATTATTTATCCGGCTAAAAACAATAACCAGCTTGTCGGCACAGCAGTTGAAGCCGCATCGTTGGGGTTTGGGGGTGAACTGAAGCTGCTGGTAGGCTTTGATGCCGAAGGTAATATCTACAACTATACCTTGTTGTCTCATTCCGAAACGCCAGGACTTGGTTCTAAAGCCTCCTATTGGTTTAAAGAAGGACAGAAAGGAAGTATCAAGGGAATGAATCCCGGCAAAAAAAACCTCATAGTAAACAAAGACGGTGGCGATGTTGACGCCATTACCGCCTCTACCGTTACATCCCGCGCCTTCCTCAATGCCGTAAACAAAGCATACTCCGCGTACTACAAAGGAAATGCCGACGGGACAACTTCCGCTACTCAACAAGCATATTAACACATTATCATTATGAATAACCTCAAAGTTTTAATGAATGGAATTGTCAGGGAAAACCCGACGTTTGTACTTCTGCTCGGCATGTGCCCTACATTAGGTACTACATCTTCGGCCATCAATGGCATGGGGATGGGGTTGGCTACAATGTTTGTACTCATCTGTTCCAATGCGATGATTTCTTTGCTTAAAAATATCATTCCCGATATGGTACGCATCCCTGCCTTTGTTGTGATAATCGCTTCGTTTGTAGTCTTATTGCAAATGTTGATGCAAGCATATATGCCGGATTTGTATGCCACATTGGGATTGTTCATTCCTTTGATTGTGGTAAACTGTGTTTTGCTGGGGCGTGCTGAAGCATTTGCCACTAAAAACAACCCTTTGACATCTGTTTTCGATGGCATTGGCATGGGGTTGGGCTTTACGTTGGGATTGACTTTGCTTGGCGCTGTACGCGAATTTCTGGGAACCGGTAAGATATTTAATTTCACCGTCTTTCCCGAAGATTACGGGATGCTTGCATTTGTATTGGCGCCGGGGGCTTTCATTGTGCTGGGTTATCTTATTGCTTTAATTAATAGAATGAAGAAAGTATAATTATGGAATACGTTGTTATATTTATCTCGGCAATCTTTGTAAATAACATTGTATTGTCTCAATTCTTAGGCATCTGTCCCTTTCTTGGAGTCTCCAGAAAAATAGAAACAGCTTTGGGAATGGGTATGGCGGTAACATTTGTACTTACAATATCCACTATTGTAACTTATTTGTTGCAGAAATTTGTGCTCGATGTTTTCGGATTAGGTTATCTGCAAACAATCACATTCATTTTAGTGATAGCCGCTTTGGTGCAGATAGTGGAAATCGTATTAAAGAAAGTATCCCACGCTTTATATCAGGCTCTTGGTGTTTTTCTTCCGTTGATTACTACCAATTGTTGCATCTTGGGGGTAGCTATTCTGGTAATTCAAAAAGAATATGATTTGTTAACCGGAGTTGTTTATGCCTTTTCCACGGCAATAGGTTTTAGTTTGGCATTGGTATTGTTTGCCGGAATTCGCGAACAAATGAATTTAGTGAAAATACCCAAAGGAATGGACGGAACACCTGTTGCCCTCATTATTGCAGGATTGCTTGCAATGGCATTTATGGGCTTTTCGGGAGTAGTGTAAAATAAAACGTTATCGGGGGCTATGTTACTAAAAAAGAAAATAATGGGAAAGTCTTTATTTATTTTTATCATATACAATACTTTCTTTTTTATTATATCGTCAACTGCGTGCACAAAAGAAAATTCCGTTATCGTCGGGGCGGAACAAACAGAAGAATATTTTTCTCTTCTGAAAAACAAACGTATTGCCATATTCTCTAATCATACCGGTAAGATAAAAGACAAACATTTGCTGGACGTGCTGGTGGAAAACAAATTTAATATTGTTGCAATCTTTTCTCCGGAACATGGTTTTCGTGGGAATGCAGGTGCCGGCGAACACATATCAAATTCAGCAGATGCAAGGACGGGCATACCTATCCTCTCTCTTTATACCGGCAAATTGAATAGACCAAGTGATGATTCCATGCAGAAATTCGATTTGCTCATTGTGGACATACAGGATGTCGGTTTGCGCTTTTATACTTACTATATATCCATGATGCAACTGATGGAGGCTTGTGCCACGCATCACAAGAAGATGCTTATCTTAGACCGTCCTAATCCAAACGGTCATTATGTTGACGGACCGATATTGGACATGAAGTATAAATCGAATGTGGGAGGACTACCCATTCCTATTGTTTATGGAATGACTTTAGGAGAGCTTGCTCTAATGGTAAATGGCGAAAAATGGCTTACAACTTCGCACCCTTGTGATGTTGCGGTTATCAAATGTAAGAACTACACGCATCATACGCTATACAGATTGCCCATTTCACCCTCTCCGAACCTACCCAATATGACAGCCGTTTATTTATATCCTTCGCTTTGCTACTTTGAAGGAACTCCTGTTAGTTTAGGGCGAGGTACTTCACTCCCTTTCCAGATTTATGGACATCCTGATATGACGGGATACAATTACAGTTTCATTCCGAGAAGTATATCAGGGGCTAATAATCCTCCCCAACTTAACAAACTCTGTCATGGAGTAAATTTGAGTAATCTTTCGGATAAGGAAATATTGGAAAAAGGCATCGACTTGAGTTATCTCATTGATGCTTATCGAAATCTAAATATAGGTGATAAATTCTTCTTTCCGTTTTTTGAATTACTTGTCGGTGTAGATTATATTCGTAAAATGATTGAAGAGGGAAAGGAAGCCAACGAAATTAAAATTACGTGGAAGGAAGATGTGGAAAAATTTAAGATCCAACGTAAACCTTATTTACTTTATGAAGAATAATAAAAGATGTATCACATCTTAAAAACATCTTTTTTTTGTCCCGAAAAAGCCTATCTTTGTTCTCACGAACAACTAAGGAAACCTCATATAAATACATAAACGTATAAAAGTTTATTCAATAAATTAAAGATGGCAGAATTAAAAGACCTTACCAAACGTAGCGAAAACTATTCGCAATGGTACAATGATTTGGTAGTCAAAGCCGATTTGGCAGAGCAATCTGCTGTGCGCGGATGTATGGTGATAAAACCTTACGGATACGCTATTTGGGAAAAAATACAACGTCAACTCGACGATATGTTTAAAGAAACCGGACATGTAAATGCTTATTTTCCGTTGTTAATCCCCAAATCCTTTCTAAGCAGGGAAGCGGAACACGTAGAGGGATTTGCCAAAGAATGTGCCGTCGTAACCCATCACCGCTTAAAAAGCTCTCCCGACGGTAAAGGGGTCGTAGTTGACCCGGAGGCAAAATTGGAGGAAGAGCTTATCATTCGCCCCACTTCCGAAACAATCATTTGGAATACATACAAGAATTGGATTAATTCATATCGTGACCTGCCGATTCTTTGTAACCAATGGGCTAACGTAATGCGTTGGGAGATGCGTACCCGTTTGTTTCTCCGTACTTCCGAATTTCTCTGGCAAGAAGGACACACCGCCCATGCTACCCGCGAAGAAGCGGAAGAAGAAACGATAAAGATGCTGAATGTTTATGCCGAGTTTGCTGAAAAATATATGGCTGTTCCCGTTATAAAAGGAGTGAAAACAGCCAACGAACGTTTTGCCGGTGCGCTGGATACTTATACTATTGAAGCCATGATGCAAGACGGAAAAGCATTGCAAAGCGGTACTTCGCATTTTTTGGGACAGAATTTCGCCAAAGCGTTTGACGTGCAATTCTTGAATAAAGATAACAAACCGGAATATGTATGGGCTACTTCGTGGGGAGTTTCTACCCGTTTGATGGGTGCGCTCATCATGACACATTCTGACGACAATGGGTTAGTGCTTCCGCCACGCCTCGCTCCTCTTCAAGTAGTGATCATACCTATTTACAAGAATGACAACCAACTATCGCTCATCAATGAAAAAGTAGAAAGTGTAGTTGCCAAATTGAAAGTAATGGGTATTTCCGTGAAGTATGATAATTCAGACAATAAACGTCCGGGATTCAAATTTGCCGATTACGAACTGAAAGGTGTTCCCGTCCGCCTTGTCATAGGTAGCAGGGATTTAGAGAATAACACCATGGAAGTAATGCGTCGGGATACCTTGGGGAAAGAAACCGTATCATGCAACGGTATCGAAACATATATTCGGGATTTGCTGGAAGATATTCAAACGAACATCTATAAAAAAGCATTCGATTATCGTACTGCCCGTACCTTCACAGTAGATACTTACGACGAATTCAAAAAGAAAATTGAAGAAGGAGGATTCATCCTCGCCCATTGGGACGGAACCGTTGAAACAGAAGAGAAAATAAAAGAAGAAACCAAGGCAACTATTCGCTGTATTCCTTTGGAAGGAGAGAAAACGCCCGGTAAATGTATCGTTACAGGTAAACCGTCGACGTGCAGGGTCATATTTGCGCGGTCGTATTAACGATACGCTTCACTCCACTGTTACCGACTTTGCCAAATTTCTCGGCTGATCGACATCCATCCCTTTGCAAACCGCCACATGATAAGCCAACAATTGCAAGGGCACTGTTGTGATTAACGGATCTAAACATTCTAATGTCTCGGGAAGTTCAATGCAATAATCCGCTATTTTGCTGATAACCGTATCGCCTTCCGTCACAATAGCTATCACTTTGCCCTTGCGCGCTTTGATTTCCTGTATATTACTAAGCACCTTTTCATACAGTCTATTGTACGTAGCAATCACTACTACCGGCATTTCAGCATCAATCAATGCGATAGGACCATGCTTCATTTCAGCAGCCGGATACCCTTCGGCATGAATATAAGATATTTCTTTTAACTTCAAAGCACCTTCCAACGCCACAGGGTAGTTGTATCCACGTCCCAAATAAATAAAATTGTGCGCATAAGTAAATATCTTGGAAAGTTCAGCTATCTCATTGTTCAGTTTCAATACCTGTTTCATCTTTTCAGGCACATTGCCAAGTTCTTTGACTATTCGCAGATACTCGTCTTCAGTTATCGTTTGCTTTTCCTTTGCCAATGTCAATGCCAACATTGTCAATACCGTTATCTGTCCGGTAAATGCTTTGGTAGAAGCAACTCCGATTTCCGGTCCCACATGAATGTACGAACCCGTATGTGTAGAGCGCGGAATAGATGAACCAACGGCATTGCATATTCCGTAGATAAATGCTCCTTTACTTTTTGCCAATTCAATAGCTGCTAACGTATCGGCTGTTTCACCGGATTGCGAAATGGCAATAATCACATCATTTCCATCAATCACCGGATCGCAGTAACGAAATTCCGATGCATATTCCACTTCCACCGGTATGCGACAGAAGCTCTCAATCAGATGTTTACCTATTAATCCTGCATGCCAGGAAGTTCCACATGCCACAATAATAAATCGCTTAGCTTCCAGTAACTTTTGCTTGTAATCTATAACAGCCGAAAGCACCACATTGGTTCTTTCCAAATTGATTCTGCCCCGCATACAATCGTAAATACAATCGGGCTGCTCTGTTATCTCTTTCAACATAAAATGGGAGTACCCACCCTTCTCCAACTGTCCAAGATTCATCGCCACTTGTTGTATTTGAGGAGTCATTTCCACATTATGCAAATTAACTACCTTCAAATCTTCCCTACGACGGATAACAGCAATCTCTTCTTCTTTCAAATACACCACTTTATCGGTATATTCCACAATAGGTGTCGCATCTGAAGCTAAAAAGAATTCATCTTCACCAATTCCTACTACCAAGGGGCTACTTTTGCGCGCAGCGATAATTTCATCCGGATGTTCTTTTTCCAATATCGCTATGGCATAAGCCCCTATCACTTCTTGCAAAGCTAGTTGAACAGCAGTAAGTAAATCAAGATGATTTGATATTTTAATATATTCTATGAGTTGAACGAGTACTTCCGTATCGGTATTACTCCTGAATTTATACCCTTTAGTTTGAAGCTTTTCTTTGAGAATAGCGTAATTCTCAATAATACCGTTATGGATAAGGGCAAGCGTTTCCGATGAAGAATAATGAGGATGAGCATTCTTTTGACACGGCTCTCCATGAGTAGCCCAACGTGTATGGGCAATACCGATATTGCCGGAAATATCTTTTGATATGATAAAGTTCTCCAACTCGGAAACTTTTCCTTTTGCTTTATATACGTTCAATTGTCGGTCATCACTGATTAATGCCACACCCGCACTATCGTATCCGCGATATTCCAATCGTTTTAAACCTCTAATGAGAATAGGATATGCTTCTCGTTTACCGATATAACCTACTATACCACACATGATAATTCGTATTATTGTTTTGACTGTAAAGATATAATGTATATTAACAAAAACATAGTTTTATATTATAACTTTGTTTCAAGTTTTGATGAAATATAAAGGAAAGATATGAAAACGATAAAGAAATGGTTGGATTCGTGGAACAACAAGTTTTATGTTCTCTGCATGGCGTGTTTGTTGGTTTCTATAAATGCAGATGCACAACAAATAAATAAAACTTCGGTTGCACAAAAAGGAGATTTCAATTTGGGATTGACTATCGGAACGCCGACGATAAAGGGGTGGAATGCAGTAATGCCGGTGATTTCGGCTGATGCTTCGTGGGTATTCTTATCCGAACTCATCGACACGAAAACATTCGGGAAAAACGGCAGCGTTGACGTGGGCGTTTACTACGGATTCTCCGCCTACAAACAAGACAATCTTGTGGGGATAAATGGAGAGAACGAACTACTTTACCATTCGGTGTTGCTTCGTTCCGCTTTTCATTTCCAGTTTGTGGATAAACTGGATACTTACGTGGGGGTAATGAGCGGGACAAATATTCGCTCCTATTCCGGCAATTTATCAAGTAAAGATGTTAGTTTCGCCTACAATCTTTATGCAGGAGCCAAATACTATTTTTCACCTAAGCTTGCCGTCAAACTGGAATTTATAGAAGACTTCACACCTTGGCTTTCTGCCGGTGTCAATTTTAAGTTCTAATCTTCTGTTGAATGAATATGAATCTCACAACACGACAAAAAAGTGGATAAAATTCCTCATATCCGATTGATAAGCCAGCAGCTTTCAGGGAAAAGTATGCAAACGTCGAAAGATATTGTTTCATGGATGGGAGCTATTCAAGCGCAAGATTATATCATGGCAAAATGGGCTGTAGGCGTACGCTTTTCGGAAAGTACGGATAAAATGGTGGAGGAAGCATTTAACAAAGGTGAAATCCTTCGTACCCATGTTTTGCGTCCGACATGGCATTTTGTAGCCCCCGAAAATATTCGTTGGATGTTGTCTTTGTCGGCAGACAGGATTAAATCATCTAGCCGCTCGAGAGACCGCGATTTGGGAATTACCGAAGAACTGTATAGCCAAGTCAACCGGATTATTCAAAAATCATTGGAAGGCAACAAATCTCTTACGCGAGAAGCCATGGGAAAAGTGTTGGAGGAAGCCGGAATCGCAGTTGATACTTCCCGTATGATTCACTTTATGATGCGGGCAGAAATAGAAGGCATTGTTTGCAGTGGTACTTTACAAGGAAAATCCCATACGTATGCCTTGTTGGATGAACGTGTACCGCCAACGAAACCTTTGCACAAAGAAGAAGCATTGGCGAAACTTGCTCAACTGTACTTTACAAGCCATTGTCCAGCTACACTGCAAGATTTCATTTGGTGGTCAGGATTGTTGCAAACCGAAGCAAAAAAGGGCTTGGAGGCTGTGAAGTCCGGTTTTGTTGCGGAAGAAATGAACGGTCAGACATATTGGATAGCCGATACGTTCAAAAACACACCAACAAGTGTAGATACATCTATTTATTTGCTACCGGCTTTTGATGAATACATTATCAGTTACAGAGACCGGAAAGCGGTTCTACCTATGGAGAACCACAGTAAAGCGATCTCAAGCAACGGCATCTTTCGTCCGACCATTGTTGCAAACGGACAAGTTGTAGGGCTTTGGGGAAAATCGAATACTAAAAATAAATCTGTAACGTTGTCTTTTTTTGAACAGTCCAACATTCTTACAAATAATGAGATAAACAAAGCTATCAATACTTTTAATGCCTTTTTAGAAAAATGATATCAAATCCTTTGTAGGAAATGATATCATTAATCGTTAATTTACTTCATAACCGGGAAAAGCATCAAACAGGCTTTTCAGTTCTTTTGCTTTCTCCGGGTATTTGTCTATCAGATTAACCCGTTCACTTGGGTCATGATTCAGGTTAAATAATTCTCTAACCGTTGGATTTTCAATGGCAAAGTTTTCTTGACCTCTATTAAGCAGTTTTTTTAGCTGTGGATATTCTTTGAGAAGAGCAGCACGAGCAACAGAACTATTATTCTGTTTTAACCAATTCAAAATTAACTCTTTCGGAAAACCTACTTCTCGGTATTTCCACTCTCCCTCTTTTATGGCTTCCACTTTTCCGTTATTCACCAGGTAAATCGGACGATGAGAATAATGTTTCCGGTCGGCTTTTCCGGTCAACAAGTCGGCAATTGATTGCCCGTCGAGCGTTTTGTTTTCAGGAAGCGACGCATTTGCCCACTCGGCGAGTGTCGGTAAAACATCCACATTACTGATTGGATTGAAAAGAATTCCAGGTTTAAGATGATATTTCCAATAGACAATAAAAGGTTCGCGCACGCCCCCTTCATAGGTTTGTCCTTTAGATCCCCGAAAAATTCCGGCTGCCCCGACATGCCAGCGTTGCGTGGCGCCATCGGAAGACATCCGTTCAGGATATTCAATCCATGGACCGTTATCGCTCGAAAAAATAAAGATCGTATTATCTGCTAGCCCTTGTTGTTCAAGAGTTTGCCATAAATGAGAAAGACTTTCGTCCAACTCTTCCACTACCGCACCTAATTCACCGCTATTGTCCAACTTATCCTGCAATCGGTCGGCGGAAGCAGCAAATGCTACAGGCAAATGTGGCATGTTGTAAGACAGATAAAGGAAAAACGGCTTGCCTTTTTTCTGCTTTTTGACATAATTGATGGCTTCCTGCGTATACAACGGAGTTAATAGCGAATCGGCGGTGAGCAGGATTTCCGGTGTACGATCCCTGAATATCTGAAGTGTCGTATCGGTTTTGACGTACGGGTCGCGATAGTCGTGGCTGTACAACAATCCAAAATACGAATCAAACCCTTGTGCCGTAGGATGGTTAAACGTTCGATTATCTCCCAGGTGCCATTTACCGATCATGGCTGTATTGTATCCTACACCTTTGAGAACTTCAGCTATGGTCACTTCTTCATCGGCAAGACCCAATGGAGAACCGGGACCGATCGGGTAAGGCAGATTCAGCCGTGACGCATATCTTCCCGTCAGAAGAGACGCTCTGGAGGGTGTACTGGACGGACTAGTCACTGCATAGTTGGTGGCACGTACCCCTTGGGATGCCAATGAATCCAAAAAAGGCGTGTGAATAACCGGATTCCCGTAACAGCTCAGGTCGGAGTAACCTAAATCATCAGTCAGGACAAAGATGATGTTCGGCTGTTGTTTTTGTTGTTCTTGCCGGTGCGCATCTTTACAGGAAACAGTGGCGAGTGCCGCTGAACCCATTAGGAGAAAATTAATCTTATTCATTTCTTTCAAATTTAGTTACCCCATTTGTTATTTTGTGTCAAATTCGGATTTAAGTCGCGTTCCTTTTGAGGAACCGGCCACAAATAATCTCTTTCCGGATTAAAAGCGCGCGTCGTGCTCGTTTGTACAACCCGTATAATACCTGTATTATCGGTGTATGTGATTCCGAAAATGCTACCGGGTATTACCCTTTCGCCCGTCCGCCATCGTCGTATATCTGCAAGATGCAATCCTTCAAATGCCAACTCAACCGTGCGTTCCCTGCGAACGATTTCCCTCAATTCCTCTTCTGTATGACTCGCAACGGATGGTAACTTTACATCTACACGACTGTTTCGGACGAGATTTAAGGCATTATATACCGACTGATCAATTTCGTGCAATTCGATTTTTGCTTCAGTATAAGTAAGTAATATTTCGGCATAGCGCAACAAGATGATGTTGATACCCGAATTCGAAGGGTTAGCATAGTCTTCATTGTTCACGTATTTTTTTATGTTGAAACCAGTCGTCGAAGCAATATAAGTTACTCCGACAGCATCGGGAGTTCCACTGTTTGGTGCAGGATGAAAAACATTCCCATTCGGCAGTATATCCCCATCTAAAAAAATGGAAAAATAAAGGCGCGAATCCCGGTTATCGTAGGGATGATCTGAATTATAGCCACTTCCCTCATCTTTAATATCTTTACCATCAGCTGTTTGATAAAGGTCGACCAACGCTTTAGTAGGAACATAGGAACTTTGTGCATTCTTCTGACTGTATGGTCCTAGTGATTCAAATACGTTATTTGAGTTAATATATTGTTTATCCAGCAAAATCTCACTATTATTTTCTGCTGCATACGAAAATAATTTTTCATAATTCGGATAGAGTGAAAACTTATTACTGCCGATAATCTGGTTTGCCGCCTCAGCTGCTTTTCTGTAATTTCCCGCATACAATGCTGCACGGGCTTTCAGACCCCAAGCTGCCCATTTAGTAATACGTCCTTGGTTTTTGGCATCGTATGCGTCCGGCAGCCAATTGTTGGTAGTTACCTCTTCCAGTTCCTGATCAATAAAATTCCATACTTCGCTTGCAGGCGTCCGGGTAATCTTTCGGGAAGCTTCCAGCGTTAAGGTTTCTCTTACTAAGGGAACATCTCCATACAACGTTACTAGTTTGATATATTGATAAGCCCGCAATACTTTGGCTTCAGCCTTATATCTTTTCAGAAGATTATCGTCGGGAAAAGATACCTTTTCTACATTTTCCAGAAAGTAATTGACAGCAGCTATTCCTTTGTATGCGTTTGCCCATTGATTATAAACCGTTGTGTTCAGCGCATCATAATTTCCTTGTTCGATGTACGCGTTGATATTAAACGGTTGATTTACATGGGCGATATCCGTAAGGGCATCGTATAAAAAGATACTCCCTTCAAGGTCGTTATACAGTGAATTAACTGCCAATAAGGCGTCATCCGGTGTTTTCCAAAAAATTGCCGTTGAAATACGATCATTGGGGATTGTTTCCAACAAGTCTCCATCGCACGAGGACAAACCCGCTGTGAGTGATGCGATAACAAATACTTTATATAATTGTTTCTTTATCATTTTCTTATTGATTTACAGATTAAAATATTAGAATTGCAAGCGAATACTGATAGAATATAAAGAGGTTTGAGGATAATAGACTGCACGTCCCGATTCAACCTCCGGGTCGAGATTCCACTCATTCAACTTGGATATGGTAAACAGATTGGTCGCAGAGACAAATATTCTCGCCTTTTTTAATACCGACGAATTCCATAGCGATTTAACCGGGATATTATAAGCCACCTGAAGGTCTTTTAACCGGATATACGATGCATCAACAATCAACCTGTCAGAAGAAGCGACATTGGTCAGATCGCTTTTTACCGGACGAGGGAAACGGGCATTTCTATTTTCCGGTGTCCAATAATTGTTCTCGTAAATTTTGTGTGTAAATCCTTCCTGGTTACCCATTTCGGCAAGAGCGCCGGAAAGACGGACATCTACGTCTGCAGTTCCTTGGAACAAAGCTGATAATTCAAAATTTTTGTATGAACATCCAAGATTAAAACCGAAGGTATAAGTTGGAAAAGAATTTCCCAGCGCCACCATATCATCCGCATCAATGCTTCCGTTTCCGCTCAGATCCAAGTATTTTACATCACCGGGTTGCGGGTTTAATTGATTGAACGGATGCCGTCCGGCACCTCCTCTATAGGTTTCAATTTCCTCGATGGACTGAAATAAACCATCCGTCTTGTATCCCCACAGAGTATTGATAGGCAGGTTTTCAGCAATGGCGTAGCGAGGATTGATACCTGCATCTCCGACAAAATAGGGACCAGTTCCTTTCAAATCGGTTACCTTGTTTTTGTTGATATTGAAGTTTCCACCTATTTCATAACCTAATCCGAAAGACATCTTGTTTTTGAAGTTCAGACTGAATTCCAAGCCTTTATTTTCAACACTGCCCGCATTCTGAGGAGAGGCTTCCAATCCTACAACCGCCGGAATATCCAGCTTTAACAGAATATTGTTCGTTGTCTTTTTGTAATAATCTATTGTCAGTTCCAGCTTATTGTACAGGGTTGTTGTCAATCCCAAGTCTGCCTGAGTAGTCGATTCCCAGCCAAGCTCGGTATTTGCCAGAGTAGTTTGCCTATAACCGGATACGGCTGTTCCACCGAAATTATATCCAGAAGATACCAAAGAGGCGTAATAGCTGTATAAACCAACCGATTGATTCCCTGTTTTTCCGTAAGATCCCCTTAACTTCAAATTATTGACGATTCGTCGCAAGGGAGTCCAGAATTCTTCTTCCGAGATGACCCATCCGGCAGAGAATGAAGGAAAGAATCCGTATTGTTTATCACCTGTGAATTTGGAAGAACCATCGTATCTTCCGTTTATTTCCAGCAGGTATTTCCTATCGTACCCATAGTTGATACGCCCGAAATACGATAGTAATCCGAATTCTTCATCATTGCCTGAATTTGACTTGGTTGCGTCGTTGGCACCTTGCGAAATGGAGGCTATGTCGTTGTTGTAGAAACGTTCGCGGTAAGCCGACAGGAATGTTTTCGTATTGCTTGTTTGCGAATAGCCCGCCAATGCGGAGAAATCATGTTTTTCGATGGCTTTCCGATAGATTAGCAAATTGTTCCACGTATATTCGCGTACGTTGTTGCGTACTTCGGTCAGGTTGTTGTTAGCAACCGTTTTTGTGATGTTCGTATTTTTATCCGTATTGGTGTACGCGTTGGTATAGTTTTTCTGATACACGGTAGAATATATCATCCCGAACTGGTTAGTGAAAGTCAGTCCTTTGATAATTTCCCAATCAGTCTTGATATTTCCTGACAAGTAATCATTTTTAATGTGGGATAAACCACCCTTTTCAATAAATAGTAACGGATTATTCCCCTGAGTACTGAGTCCATAAGTTCCATCTTCGTATTTATGTGCCGCCCACAACGAACCATGAAAGAAATTGTTCAGAGGGTTGTCTTGCGACAATGCAGTAGGGTAATGTGAGTTATCATTGCGGTAATCAAGGATAGCATTTACCTTAATGGAAGGCGATACCGTAAATTCCGTACTGAGTTTTCCCTCTGTCAGGTTGCTTCCAAAATTATCAATGACACCTTCCTGATTGAAATAGCGGAGGCTCAGTCTGGAACGGACAATGTCGTTTCCGCCGGATATTGCAACACTGGTGCTATACTGTGGCGCTGAATGAAGCAGAGTCTGGAACCATGTGTTGGGTAGCGGGTATTTATCCCTGTCAGTTGCATTCACCCAAGTCCGGATAGATTCATCTGTAAATTTTTCGGGAAAACGGTTCGTATTGGCATACGCAATTTGTTGTTCTTTCATGTAGGCTTCCAATCCCATGGGTTCCGGTCGGTTGTTCGCATTTTGCCATCCAACATAGCTATTGATATCAACCTGTGTTTTTCCGCTTTTGGCTCCCTTGGTAGTAACAAGAATTACACCGTTGGTTCCGCGGGATCCGTAAATTGCAGTAGATGAGGCATCTTTCAGAATAGATACGGATTCAATATCATCAGGATTGATATAGTTCCATTCTTGTTCTATCCCGTCAACAATAACCAATGCGGCATTTTTCGACAAGTCGAAACCGCTGGTGTTTCTTCCGGTCTCCCCCTGTACCTGCGAAGCTGTGTTGAAAGTTGTAATACCCCTAACTCGTATCACAGAGGTTGACCGCCCCGGAATACCACCCAGATCCAGTACGGTTACTCCGGGAAGTTTTCCTTGCAGACTCTGCTGGATATTGGATACCGGTCGGCTGTTCAATTCGTCTCCCGTTATTTGTGAAACGGAATTGGTTACGCTGATTTTCTTTTGTGTCCCATACCCTACGACAACCACTTCATCCAAGGAATTAGAATTTTCCGACAAAGAAATAGTAATTCTACCTACTGATCTTTCGTAGATGTTGATTTCTTCCGAACGGTATCCAATATAGCTTACTATGATACTTGTCGGGAGCGAAGCCACTTTCAAATCGAATTCACCATTAACGTCTGTAGCGGTACCGGAATTTACCTTGAAACTTTTGGTTACAACACTTGCACCTATAATTGGCTCATTGTTGCGTCCATCAATCACTTTACCCCGAATCGTAATATTCTCTTGAGCTGAAGCAGAAAAGATAATACTCCATGAGACCAATAAAGTAAAAGTAAAATAAAGAAATCGTTTGCGATCTCCGGAAAAATAGAATAATTTTGCCATATCTAAAAGTAATTTTAGTATGAGTACCTCTTGATACCAATTGCCGTAGGATGAAAGGGGTACTCGCTTTTGTTATTGAATTTTTATGATAAATTTAGTTTTATTATTGTCTTTACCTTTGTTTTGACAATACAAAGGTAAGGTGTTATTATTTCTAAAAAATACCATATTAATGGTATTTTTTAGAAATGTCAAGTCTTTTAAATAAATCTCCGGTTAATAATGCCGACCAGATGCGGTCGTTGCAACTACAGAACAAATTTCTTATCAGGCTTTTGGGGTTATTCCCATTCACAACATCTTTTCATCACCGTTATTTTTATAACAGAGAACGTTTTATGCTGTTACTTACTTCTGGTGACAATTCCTACAAAAGATAATCGGCTATCACAAATTTATCTTCGGTAAGAAGAGCTATTCCCTGTGCATTGTATATTACTTTACCTGGTTTTGTTCCACCACTCCTGAATTTATTTCTTAGCTTTGGAGGCATTGTTTTTAAACACCCTATTTTTCTTGTTTCGGGTTTATATTCGGTATGGCAAGCAACACTAATTCTCTTGATAAGGAACTCTACAAATTGCTGTGTAGCCCATAGTTGGGCAGTAGGATCCATTTGAGACTTTAATTCAATGATTAAAGCAAAAGGTTTTGCATCATTTTCTCTAATACAAAAGATTACATAGTCCGATACTTGCCTTAGTTTTGGTTTTTTAGAGAAGAACGGGAATAAATCCGTTACTCCCTCGGACTGCAAGTCAAAAGAATATATCGAATATTTGCCGGTGGTGTTTATTTCAATTACCATTCCCGTTTTATCTTCTTTCAATTGCTTTGTACTCTTCGCTTTTTGATAAATGGAATTTAAGCACGAATCAACATCGGTTATAAAGTCACCCATTATTCTCCTTCAGTTTATAATATAAATTCATGCTTCTTTCGTTCAATGAAGCAATAGCTGCATCCATTGTTGCAACCTCAAAACCGTCTTCTGCTACCGGCAAGTTTTCAACAATGACCCTATTTGGCTGCTCTTTATTGAAATTGAAAAGATAAGCTCCCACATCCTCCGGGTTCAAATATTCGTCATCTTCATATCCAAACTCTTTCTTGTCAATCTTTTTAGAAGAGAGCATAATCATATTGTTTAATTCCCGAACGATGTAATCGCTATGTGTGCTTATTAGCAAACGAATACCGGCATTTATCATTTTTGCAAAGATACGGGCAAGCAAAATTTGATTATCAGGATGAAGATTTAACTCGGGTTCGTCAATAATTAATAATTTATGCGTTTTTGCTTCGTGTTTCAAATAAATAATCAATCCGGATAAGGTTTTAATCAGTGATGCCGACAATAGAAAAGGCAATGCTTCATTCATATTTTGAGGTTGAAATATGACTTCTCCTAAATCCGATACGGAAACATTGCCACGTACTATCTTTTGTTCTATCTCTTCTGCCAATGCAAAATAGGGAGATTTGCTTGTTTGAATTAAAGCCAAATCTTCAGCGCTTACCAATGAATTAACAATCGGCAGAGGATAGCGAATTTTTCGTTTCATCTCTAAATCATAATTGTTTTGAAGACGACTTAGTGATAACTCTTTACTAAAAGTATATATGGAATTTCGTTCTACCGGTAGAAGATGGGAACTTAATATCCCTCCCATAGACAAGGCTATAGCAATATAATTTGGTAACCATTTTTCCTCATCATTAGCTAAATAGTGTGTCGAATATTGGATATTCAAAGTCAACGAGTTTTTGGATTTGGAAAACACAGCAAAAGGAGGTACATCATCTTCTTTTGTGATTGGTAAATAAAAACAATTATCTCTCACTTCTGTTTCTGTTTCTTCTCTACTTGAAAGTAATGATGTTTTAAATTGACCTAATGAATGTAAAGACAATCCGAAAACAATCTGAATTTTTTTATCTTGAAGGTCTTTTAGAGCTACTTCTCTTAGGGAATGGATGATGTCGGGGTCTAATTCTATATCCAATTTCTTTCTTTCTCTCAGTTCCTTCATTGAGAATAATTGTGCCGGAACAAAAGATATTCCATTCAACAACCCATACAGCGCATAAGACACATACGTTTTCCCTGTCCCGTTAGGACCGCAAAACACGCTCAACTTTTTGGATAAATCAAAATCTATCTTTTCTACAACACCGAGATTTTCAAATCTGAACTTCATAATGAAATTATTTATTATTTACCCCAACTTTTATATCTCCCACGTATCTCCCAGCATCAGCAATTCTTTAAACGAACGGTCTTTCTTTATCATTAGTTACATATTTTGTTAAATTTCTTTAGAATACGTTCAAAAAGAAAGATTTAATCCAATCACATCCAACAAATATTGTTACTAAAGAAGAAATAATTATGGATATTATCCATACAAGGATAGATCCGATTTTTGTTATTCCTTTTCTAAATTTCACCCAATTCAGACTACTTATATTTGTATCAATTAACTTTTCTAATTCCGAGTAAGTATTATATGCTTTTTGATATAGATCGAAGCTTTTTTGCTTGTCTATGCTTTCGCTTTTTTTCGCATCCCTAATTAAGGTTATCGCTTCTTTTTGATAATTTCTATATTGTATCGCAAACATCCCATTGTCTATCAATGTAATATCCAATTTACTAATATAATCTTTATCTATCTCTTTAATGTAGTCAAAAAACCAAACATTAAGATATTTATAACAATCCAAAGTTATTCTATAAATATGACCTTCTGCATTTTTTAATTCAACTTCTACTCTATCATCCGCAAAACCTTTAATATAACATCTTGCAATATGGTCGTTCAATGCTCTTATTTCATTAAACAATGAGTCGGGGAATTGCTGTTGCCTTGCTTCTATGTCAGCAATTAAGGGTTTAATCGTATTGTTATATTTATTATAGATGTCGGAAAGTCTTGAATGAAAGACTTCTAAATTCATATCTTGCTCAACCTTTTGTTAACATCCGATATTTTAATGTATCTTTTTAGAGAGAGGTACACCATACCACGTACGGGTAATCTTCTGTCTATCTTTCCGTAGCTTCTTATGATTGGCTTTCTTTTATTTTCTTCAATGCGTTTCTCTATACCCTCAGCGTCTAACGATTCAATCTCTTCATAAGGAATGCCGGTAGAAAGTTCAATATTCCGCTTTGTTACAGCATTTAATGAAATATTAAGCATAATTATTGTTGATTTTATGTTTATTAGTGGCTCCTTCTGTTTCAAGCACAGTATTATGTATTGCAAATATACAAAATATAGTTGATTCTGCTATATTTAACAATGCTTTTGATGATGTCTTTATACCTTTCACTTTATCTCCCACGTATCCCCCAGCATCAGCAATTCCTTAAACGAACGGTCTTTCTTCTTCCTGCGTACTTCTTCTATTTGCGCATAGATAGCTTCGTCATAGCTTGGAGCTTCCACATCACGGATAATCCCGAGGGCAACCGGATAATCGGGACCTTCCATCAAAGCCAGTTTCGTATGCAACGTATTGTCTTCGCAATGAGCATCGTGAACGAGGATATTATTCTCTGTAATACCGTTTTCACCAAGTTTCACCACTTTCAATCCGAAACCTTCCTGCATTAGCCCGTATTCGTTGTTTTCACCAAAGAGCATTGGCTGCCCGTGTTTGAGGTAGATGCCATTCTTCACCCGGTCTGCTTTAGTGGCTAAATGACTTTGAGAACCGTCATTGAAGATGACGCAATTTTGCAACACCTCCACCACCGAAGTCCCCTTATGCTTGGCGGAAGCAACAAGCACCTCCGTAGAAGCTTGCGGATCGACATCCACACAACGGGCAAAGAAACGCCCACGAGCGCCGAAAGCGAGTTCTGCCGGACGGAAAGGGTCTTCCACCGTACCGTAAGGCGAAGTCTTGGAAACAAACCCGCGCGGCGACGTAGGAGAATATTGTCCTTTGGTAAGTCCGTAAATGCGATTGTTCAGCAGGACGATATTTATGTCTATATTACGTCGTAAGGCATGGATAAAATGATTACCACCGATAGCAAGCCCGTCGCCATCGCCCGAAATCTGCCATACGCTCAACTTCGGGTTAGCCACCTTCACACCCGTAGCAATGGCTGCCGCACGCCCGTGAATGGTATGAAAACCATACGTGTTCATGTAGTAAGGCAAACGGGACGAACATCCGATACCGGAAATCACCGCAATGTTATGGGGGGCAATATTCAGTTCCGCCATTGCCTTATGCAACGAACTTAATAAGGCGTGGTCGCCGCAACCGGGGCACCAACGCACGTATTGGTCGCTCTTATAATCTTTAGCTGTATATGTTGTTGTGCTCATCTTATTTCTCCTCCGCTATTTTTGTAAATTCTTCTACTAACCTGACTACATTAAACGGTTGTCCTTTCACCCGATTGAACGGGTGAAGAGCTATTTCCGGTACTCTGGCACGCAGAATTGCAGCAAACTGCCCCATGTTCTGTTCTGCTACCACTATCTTTTTGTATTTCCTCAAAATCTCTGTCGTGTTTTTGGGCAGTGGATTGATGTATTTAAAGTGAGCCAACGCCACTTTCTTTCCTTGTTCCCGCATGATTTCCATAGCAGAATGCAGATGTCCGTAAGTACCTCCCCAGCCCACAATCAGCAAATCGGCATTTTCCGTATCTCCTTCCACTTCCTGCGCAGGAATGCAATTAGCGATGTAATTGATTTTATCCTGACGGATGACCGTCATTTTCTGATGATTGGAAGGATCGGTAGAAATGGCGCTTGTATTGTAATCCTTTTCCAATCCGCCCAACCGGTGCTGAAAACCTTCCGTTCCGGGAACAGCCCAATAGCGGACGTTTGTTTCGGGATTTCGTTTGTAAGGCTTCCATCCTTCTTTCATTTCCGGGGTAACATAAGGAGGTTTGATAGCCGGATAATCTTCCAACGAAGGAATCCGCCAGGCTGCGGAGCCATTGGCAATGTATCCGTCCGTCAGCAGGATAACCGGAGTCAGATGTTCCAACGCAATTTTTGCAGCCATATATGCCGCATCAAAACAATCCGTCGGCGAGATTGCGGCAATTACCGGCAACGGCGTTTCGCCGTTACGTCCGTAAACCGCTTGAAGTAAATCCGTCTGTTCGCTTTTGGTAGGCATACCCGTAGAAGGACCTCCGCGCTGAACGTTGATAACCACCAACGGAAGTTCGGCTATCACAGCCAGGTTGATAGCTTCACTCTTTAAGCAGATTCCCGGTCCGGAAGTAGAGGTTACGCCCAAGCTTCCACCAAAAGAGGCGCCGATGGCACTGCAACAGCCCGATATTTCGTCTTCGCATTGAGCGGTAACAACTCCCAACTCTTTATATTTGGAAAGATATTGCAGTATGTCCGTAGCCGGAGTGATGGGGTAGGAACCGAGAAAGACAGGGATACCCGCCTTTTCGGAAGCAGCCACCAACCCGTAGGCAGTGGCAAGGTTTCCGTTCACATCGGTATAAATGCCCTTTACTTTCTCCCCTTTGGATTCTATCCGGTAGGTGGATACCGACGCATGGGTATTGTGTCCGTAATTGTAGCCGTCGGTCAACACCTTGATATTGGCTTCGGCTATTGTCGGTTTTTTTAGAAATTTATCTTTGAGTGCGTGCATGGCGTAATCCAACGGACGATTGAACAACCAGCACACAATCCCCAAGGCAAACATATTCTTGCAACGCAGAATCGTTTTATTGTCCAGACCGCTATCCGCCAGACTGTCTCTGCACATCGAAGAAATCGGAGCATCAATCACTTCATTGTGCAAGCCTAATTCGGCGAAAGGATCGTCGGTCGTATATAAAGCCTTTTCCAAGTCTTTCGGGGTAAACGAGTCCCTGTCTATGATGATTACCGACTGCGGGGTAAGATATTTGACATTGGTTTTCAACGCTGCGGGATTCATCGCCACCAACACATCGCATTTATCCCCCGAAGTGTAAACCTTCTTTGCGCCAATGTGCACCTGAAAACCGGACACCCCGCTAAGCGTGCCTTGTGGAGCGCGAATCTCCGCCGGATAATCGGGAAATGTAGAAATATCGTTCCCCAACACGGCTGATAAATTGGAGAAGATGCTGCCTGCCAACTGCATACCGTCGCCCGAATCGCCGGAAAAGCGAATGACGACTTTTTCCAATTCTTTTACCTTCATTTTGTCTGCCATAATTTTATCTCTATTTGTTATCGGAATTCCCTTTTTAACCTGTTGAAAGAAAGCACAAAGTTCGTAAAGATAAATATGTCGGCAAAATCTTTTCAATCTTTTCTATAACAATCACTCAGGTTAATTGTTGTAAACCACGCCTTCAACTCCCTCACCGGCTGTTCCTTGTTGTTTTCATTCACGATCATGAATGCAACCGCACGTCCCGCCACCGTACACCCTTCCGGCACTGCCGTTTCCTCTGCATATCCCATAAAATTGCTTTCGGTCAAACTCACGGTATTCACCCTTACCGGCAATCCCGATGCCTTAAACACATTTGTGAGCGAACCATAGCTTGTAGCTCCCGTACCGGAAGATTTATATACCGTTATTACCCCCAGGTATCCCCTGTCTTTTGAATGGAAATTGCGTGCAAATTTCCCTTTCACCTCTATTTTTCCCTCGCCTGCCGAGGTAATCGCCAATGTGCTCAGAAACTTCCCTTCGGAAGCCCATACGGTTATCACTCTTTCTTTTTCCGTCAATGCTTCAAGTAGCATCTCGCCCACGCTACCGTGCATCTGCCGTGTTATTCCTTTCTGTCTTACCCATTCTTTCAAATCCGCATTATCGCTCATCCATCGTGTCGATGCTGCACTCCAGCCAATCCGGGCATATCCGTACTTGATAATTTCACGCAGTTCGCTCCCTGCGTGCGACATCACCGCAAATGCGTTTCGTTCCCGTTGTTGCGCCTTTGTGTTTGAGGTGTTGTTTTCTATCTTCTGTTTCATTATCGTCCGTCCGTTAACTGTTGCGAACGTTACGTTGCCTGTCGACTTTTTTGCCTGTCCTGTAGCTACTGAATTAATTATCGCCATAAGTTGTTATCATTTAAAGAATCTATATTTTACCGGAAATCTATTCCATAAAGATACACATTTTCTCCGTATATTTTTGTCTTAATATGGATGATTTTATGCCCATTCCATGCCTTTTTTACGTCTTATCTACGACCTTTCTACGAGGTAACTACGACTTATCTACGACCTATAGTCGTAGATTACCTGTAGTTATCAGCCGGTTACCTGCTTGAAAGGACGTACAATAGGGGTTATCACCACCTATTTACCTATTAATCAGCATATTTCAGAAGGAAATAATTCCCACTTTCAATTCTCCACTTTCAACTTTCAACTCAATTTGGGCATTCCCCGAAGGGTTGGGCTTTCCGCTTCAATCTTTTTTGTTCGCACACTCACAAAAAAAGGATTTACTCTTCAATTCCTAACGCGAAAGCTGTTGGCAGTAGCTGATTGAGCAATTATCCGAGGGCAAAAAAACTTATAAAAAACTTGTAAAATAGTTTGCATTTCTGAGAAAAAAAGAATAACTTTACTGTAAATACCGTAGTGCATATTTAGAAATATAGAAAAAAGAAATTGTTCAGTATCCATAAAATGAGAAACAAAAACATTAATAATCTAAAAACTTGTATTGCCTAAAATACACTACGGGTTTTTAATAAACATTTATAAGATGAAAAATAATATTAATCTTCCTACGGAAATAGAATTTGTTTTCAAAAGAAATGAAAGCAAGAAAGTTGAACTAGATCCCATTGTACCATTATTTCAAATTAAAACCAGTGAGAGTGGTATATTAAAATTTAAATACCTTCGTATTATACACGAAGGTACTTTTCAGGATAGCCATTCCGGTATCATAACAATAGATGTCAAAAAGAACAGTTTTGTAACAGTCACAGATTTCTTAACTGATGGAAGTCCTGATCCTAAAGGAAAAGATGGTAAATATCCAACTATATATCATACTCTCAATTTTACTATTACAGGAGATTCACCTATTAAAATTATTAAAGAGTTTCGTTTTTGTATAGACAAAAAACATCCAATAGATAAAACACCTCAGCTCTATAGATTACATAAGCTTTATGATCCTAATATTACCAGTATTGAAAGTCTTTGTGAAAATTCAATATTAACCGGATTTTATGGACTTGAAGAAGGTGAAACATGTAAAAGTAATGGGGTTTTTAAGCTACCATCTTTAAAAACAGCAGCCAAGGCGTTTAAAAATTGTACTAACCTTATTGGAGAACTTCCAGATAATAATCCATTTGGTTCAAATGAGACATTGCAACCATTCAATTTATTTGGTTCAGATGAGACATTGCAACCATTCTTTCCTGATATTAAAGAAATGTATTCCGGAGACTCTCTTTTAATAGGAGATTTACTTAAATACATACCATTAGGAGATATGCGAGAGTACACTAAACAATGCCCGGAAAAAAAAATTTCCTCTACTGATGCATTTAAGGGGTGTTCAAGTTTAGTTGGTAGTTTGGCTCACATAATGGGTAGTTTGGACTTTTTAGATCTTTCTCTAAATCTATTACGCGATTGTAGCAAAATAGTAACAGGATTTATAGAGAGTAAACAACGTAAAGAAGGACTTTATGTTTTTCAGGTTCGTGTTACGGAAAGCAAAAAAAGAAATTTCCAATTAGTAGGGTTTTCAATGGATAAAAAGGTATCTATGACGATGTCTATTGTAGGAAATAAAGATACAAATTATTATAAAGGTGAAAAGACTTTTATTTATGAGCCATCATCAATAATCAGTTATTCTTTTCCTTCTCAAGGAGAATATATAATATATTTATATTGGTGTGTAAAAAGAGAGATTGCACCTGTTGTAAAGAAAATATATTTTTCAACATTCCCTGAAGAGATAGATAATTTTTTTAATCCCAATGTTACCAGATTTTATATCATTAAAGATGAAGATATTAATAATTTAGACTATTTATTGTTTGAACAATCATGGCTTGATTTTAATACGGAAGAAGATGAAAAAGATTCTAATTTTCTTCCTCCTGCTCTTTTAACATTGAAAATGCCTTCTTTAAATTCTATGATGTATACATATAGTAAAACAGGTATTAGTGTAATACCGGAAAATCTATTTGAAAATTCTACAGTAGAGAATGTAACAGATATTTATTATTTATTTGGTGGATGTAATTCTTTATCAAGAATACCTCCAAAGCTTTTCTCTAAATTTAAAATAATTGAATATGCTGAAAGTATATTTTCTGATTGTGGAATCATTGAACATATAAATGAGGATGTTTTTTTAGGTTCTACCTTTACAAACATGTGCAGTACATTTAGGAATTGTTCTGCTTTAGAAAGCATACCGGATAAATTGCTTTATAATAATACAAAATTAAACTCCATGAAATATACATTTTCTGGTTGCGATAACCTAACGAAAATACCGGCTAAATTGCTTTATAATAATACGAAATTACAGGAATTTATTGCAGTATTTAGTTATTGTACAAGTTTGGGTGGTCCTCTTCTTTATGGGATTCCTTCTAATTTTTTTGATACTAATACTAAGTTAACAAATGTAGATAGAGCTTTTGAAGGTTGTAAGAGACTGGGAGGTATACCAGATGGTTTATTTTTAAAAAATACAAAAATTGAATCTTTTTCTAGTACATTTGCTGGTTGTTCTAGTTTTTTTTTCAGAGAATTACCTTCTAAACTTTTTTCTAAAACTATGGGAAAAGATTTTAGCAATACATTTGCTTATTGTATTAATTTAAAGGAAATTTCAGGTAATATATTTGAGGATTTAACTACAATTACATGTTTAGATAATACGTTTATTGGATGTGAAAGATTAGAAGAAATGCCACTTGGGTTATTTTATTCAGGTAAAAGAAATTCAAAGGAAAAGATAAAGAGTATGAATTCTACATTTAAAGATTGTAAGAATTTAAAAAATATTCCATATAATTTCTTTAATTATTTTTTAAATGTAGAAGGTTTTAGTTCTATATTTCAAGGATGTACAAATTTATCAAAAGTATTTTCAGGTTCTGAAAAAATTTATAATAACAAGGATAAAAGTAAAGCCGAAGAATTTTCTTTTGCTTTTCAAGGATGTACAAAATTAGAACACATTCCGGATGATATTTTTTATACATGTGTTAAGGCAGATACTTTTGAATCTACATTTGAAGGGTGTTCGGTTTTAACTGGAATAAGTGATGATTTATTTAAAACTAATAAGGAAGTAACAAATTTTAAAGCTACTTTTAAATATTGTGATTCGATAAACCTTCCGAAAAAATTGTTTGCAAACAATCTGGGTGTAACAACTTTTGAGTCTACTTTTGAAGCTACTCCTGTTCCCGAAAGATCCATAAATATTAATCCAAAAGGAAAAACAATACCGCCAGGTTTTTTTTCACGAAATCTAAAGGTAAAATGTTTTGAAAGGACTTTTAAAAATAACATAGAATTAACAGGAGAAATACCATTAGATTCATTTTGTAATCATGATTATGAAAATGTTTCTTTTTGTGAAACGTTTTATAATTGTTCAGGTTTAACAGGACCAATACCAGAAATGTTATTTGAGGGTACTTTTACTGTTAGTACTTTTAAAGGTACATTTTCTGGCTGTTCAGGTTTAACAGGACCAATACCAGGAATGTTATTTATCGTTACTGGTGATGTTGGTAGTTTTGAGGGTACATTTTCTGGCTGTTCAGGTTTAACAGGACCAATACCAAATATGTTATTTCATGGTAAAAATAAGGTTGGTAGTTTTAAAGATACATTTAAGAACTGTTCAGGTTTAACAGGACCAATACCAGAAATGTTATTTCCTGCTAATGATAAAGTAGAAACTTTTGAATCTACATTTGAAGGTTGTGAGAATATATCAGGTACAATACTACCATCTTTATTTGCCGATAAACCAGGTGTACAAACTTTTAAATCTACGTTTAAAGGTTGCAAGAATATATCAGGTACAATACCAGCAAAATTATTTAAAAATAATGGTATGGTAGAAACTTTTGAATCTACGTTTGAAGGTTGTGAGAATATATCAGGTACAATACCAAGATTTTTATTTTGGGTTTTATTAGGTGTACAAACTTTTAAATCTACGTTTAAAGGTTGCAAGAAGATAGAAGGTCCAATACCAGAAGATTTATTTTCACCTAATACTAAAGTTTCTACTTTTGAATCTACATTTGAAGGTTGTGAGAATATATCAGGTACAATACCAAATCTTTTATTTTTTTTAAAATCAGATGTAACAACTTTTAAATCTACTTTTAAAGGTTGCAAGAAGATATCAGGTACAATACTAGAAGATTTATTTGCATCTAATACTAAAGTTTCTACGTTTGAATCTACGTTTGAAGGTTGTGAGAATATAAAAAAATTATCAAAAAAAATATTTTTGGATAAGCCAAAAGTAATAACTTTTAAATCTACGTTTAAAGGCTGCAAGAAGATATTAAGTGAAAAACCAGGTGAAAAACCAGATGAAAAACTAGGTGAAATACCGGAAAAATTATTTTGGAATAATCCAGAAGTAATAACTTTTGAATCTACGTTTGAAGGTTGTGAGAATATAAGAATAATACCACCATCTTTATTTGAGAATAAGCCAGGAGTAACAACTTTTAAATCTACTTTTAAAGGTTGCAAGAAGATATCAGATACAATACCAGAAAATTTATTTAAGGGTAAACCAGGAGTAACAACTTTTGAATCTACGTTTGAAGGTTGTGAGAAGATATCAGGTACAATACCAGAAAATTTATTTAAGGGTAATCCAGGAGTAACAACTTTTGAATCTACGTTTGAAGGTTGTGAGAATATAGAAGGTGGAATACCAGAAAAATTATTTCAGAATAATCGAGGTGTACTAACTTTTAAATCTACGTTTAAAGGTTGCAAGGGTATATCAGAAAAAATACCGGAAGTATTATTTGATAATAGTTCAAATGTACAAACTTTTGAATCTACGTTTGAAGGCTGTGAGAATATAAAAATATCAGACTGTTTTATGTGTAATCCGATAGTAACAAATTTTAAAAGAACATTTGTCGGTTGTAAAAAGATAGAAAGCATATCAGAAGAATTATTTGGGGGTAATTGCAGTGTACTAACTTTTGAATCTACGTTTGAAGGTTGTGAGAATATAAAAATAATATCAGCAGATTTATTTTCGAATAAATCAGATGTAACAACTTTTAAATCTACTTTTAAAGATTGTAATGCTTTAGAAGCAATAGATTCCAATCTTTTTGACGGTAATAATTGTGTAGAGAGTTTTGAAGAAACATTTTTAAATTGCCATAATTTAAAATATATATATAAAAAACCGGAATCGAAAAAAATATTTGGGAAAAATACAAGTGCATATAATTTTAAGTCAACATTTAAAAATTGTGGTTTTAATTTTGGTCTACCTACTGATGTTTCTCCTAATATAATGAAAATGGGAGATGTAATTACATTTGCTGAATTATTTACTACTTTAAAAAGTGAAAAAGAAGGGGATATTTCAATGACAGAAATGTTTTATAATACTCAACTAAATTCTGGATTTAGTGCCTTAATAAATGAGTTAGAGACGAATTTAGGAAAAAATAAACTCCGGGATATGTACAATGGTGGAAAACTAGATAAAATGTTTTATGCCCAGGCTTGTTCAACGAATGAAGATGATATAAAAACTTTAAAAGATTATCCTAAATTAAATATGGAGTAAATTTTAGATTATTAATTTTTGGATATGCTTTCCTGCTCAACCCCGGTCGTCGCTTCGCTTGACCGGGGTTGATTTGAAAAAATATAAATATACCCATTCGAGTCTAATCTCTGATTTATTCCTCAATTTTGTTTAGGTTATATGAATAATTTCTATTAAATTTGTTGTGTCAAAACGTTTAATCATAACCTTTCAAAACAACATATATGGCAAATGATCAAGATTTACTATTACTACTAAAACAAGTTATTGAAAAAGCTCGCAAATGGCTTACTCCGGCTTATGATGCCAATACACAAGCAGAAGTAAAACAAATGTTAGACAGCAATGATAGAAACGAACTTATAGAATGTTTCTACAAAGACCTTGAATTTGGAACAGGAGGGCTGCGAGGTCTTATGGGAGTGGGTAGTAACCGTATGAATATCTACACGGTGGGGGCAGCTACACAAGGACTCTCCAATTACCTGAACCGTAATTTTAAGGATTTGAAGCAAATATCCGTTGTTGTGGGGCACGATTGCCGTAACAACAGCCGTAAGTTTGCCGAAATATCGGCGGATATATTTTCTGCCAACGGCATAAAAGTTTATTTGTTTGATGCGTTACGTCCTACGCCCGAAATATCTTTTGCCATTCGCCAACTGGGATGCCAAAGCGGTATCATCTTGACCGCCTCTCACAACCCTAAGGAATACAACGGCTATAAAGCCTATTGGGACGACGGCGCACAGGTGTTAGCCCCACACGACAATGGTATTATCGACGAAGTAGCCAAAATAGCTTCCGCCGCCGATATTAAGTTCAAAGGCAATCCCAAACTTATAGAAATAATCGGTGAAAACGTTGATAAACTTTATTTGGATGCCGTAAAGACAGTGTCTATCGCTCCCGAAGTTATCCAACGCCATCACGACCTGAAGATCGTTTATACCCCCATTCACGGCACAGGGGTTATGCTCATACCCCGCGCTTTGAAGATGTGGGGCTTTACCAATGTTATTGATGTGCCTGAACAAAACGTTATCAGCGGTGATTTTCCAACGGTGGTGTCTCCCAATCCCGAAGAACCTGCCGCCCTCTCTTTGGCTATCGAAAAAGCAAAAGCAACCGATGCCGATTTGGTAATGGCAAGCGACCCCGATGCCGACCGCGTGGGTATTTCCTGCAAAAACGACAAGGGCGAATGGATACTCGTCAACGGCAATCAGACTTGCATGGTGTATCTTTATTACATACTGACGCAATATAAGGCTTTGGGTAAACTGAAAGGGAATGAATTTTGCGTAAAGA
>SNRY01000066.1_pt1 | contig 44097 bp, 25 predicted proteins | sample 4693421 | NCBI WGS metagenome assembly SNRY01 (sample SAMN11003215, study PRJNA524138) | termite gut metagenome | isolation source: Bacteroidetes bacterial symbionts from single cell of protist host amplifed... | host: Streblomastix strix ... | reverse complement strand
TTTATGATGGATAAAATTCCACAAGAATAGCATTATAATGGATAAAATTCCCGCTTTTTTATGAATAATACAGTTATAATAAAGAAATTTCCTGCTTTTAAAGATGTTCCTTTGGAGGTTTAGTTGGCTCATAAAAATAAGAAGTGGAAGAAATTATGTTAGAATGTTAGATATTTCTTCTAATATATTGATTATTACTATTATAAATATATTACAATACCCTTACAAAGTTCTTACAGACTAACAAACGATAAGAACTCTTACAAACTAATCTTTTCGTAAGAAAAATGTAAGGCAGATAAATATCTGAGTAACAGCAAGAAAAGTGTATTTTCTTACAATATTACAGAATTTAAGATACTCCTTTCCTGAAATAATTATCCGGTGAAAGAAAAAATACAACAAATGAAATAGATTGATTATGAATATATTAAATACTATTTTGATAAAGAATTACTTGGCGGAGATGAATATTCATCCTGTAAAGACCTATGGCTATTACGGGATGTATCATTCCCCACTCAGGGAAGAGCATGATGCAAGTTTCAAAGTGGATTATACTAAAAATCTCTGGAAGGATTTTGGCAACAATGAGGGAGGCATATTGATAGACCTTGTAATGCACATGGAGCATTGTTCTTTCCATGAGGCAGCCGGCAAGTTGGAAAAGAAATATACAGGCATGGGCTTTGATTCTTTTTCCTTTCACGGGAATCATCAAGACAGACAACAGGAACAGACAACGACTATCTTGAAAGTGCAACCGATTATTCATCCGGCATTGATAGACTTTGTCAGGGAACGCAAGATTGACTTGGAACCAGCAAATCTATACTGCAGAGAAATCCATTACCGGATAAATGGCAGAAACTATTTTTCGATTGGCTTTAAGAACGACAAAGGTGGATATGAATTAAGCAGTCCGTTAGGTTTCAAAGGATGTATTCCATCCAAAGATATTACAACGGTTCGAAACAATCGAAATACCTGTTTAGTCTTTGAAGGCTTTTGGGATTTCCTTTTTCCTATCTCACACTGCAAAGTGTGAAGCAAACCAAATACGATGCCGTTATCCTTAATTCGATAGCGAACGTATCCAAGGCGATGGACTTCATAAAAGCTCACAAGGATATTTATACCTATCTGGACAATGACGAGGCAGAGCAAAGGGCAACTCAGCTTATACACTCAACCTGCTCTACTGCGTATAACAGGTCAACTAAATACACAGAGTGTAAGGACTTGAATGACTATCTATGTCAAAAACCGAAGGTAAAACCGGAAGTAAAAAAGAAGAGTTTAAGATTCAAACGGTAAGCGATAAGAAAGCGGGAGTTGCTTTTATTTTCTTGAGGGAGCAAGTTTGTGTTTTGGTCATACCAAAACTTTGCTCTGCGAGGCAAACATCCCGCCGGTCTCATTTAATAGCAGTAAAAATAACACGTATGAACACGATAAAAAACAAGAATAAAAACGGCAGACCAAGAAAGGAAGCTGCCGAAAAAAAGGATATAAAGTAACCCTGAAAATGGCAACGGAAGAATATTATTCGCTCAAATCCAAAGCGCGTTTGGCGAGTATTACCCGAAGCGAATCATCCGTAACTGTATTCAGTCGAGTGTGGTAAAGGAGCGGTTATCATCCGAACTCATGGGGCAAATACGACAGCTTTCCAGCATGGCGAACAACGTAAATCAGCTTGCACGCAAGGCTAATGCTGCGGGATATGGGGAAGCTCACCGGAATTGTATGGACACGATGAAAGGATTGGATAACATCATCAAACGGATTGAAGATGGTTGCTAAGATAGTACAGGGGAGAGGGTTCAGGGGAGTAGTGGGTTATGTCTTGGATAAAAATAAAGCTCAATTACTTTATGCCGAAGGAGTACGTCTGAAAGATAAGGATTCTATCACCCATAGCTTCATCACCCAAAATCAAATGAATCCGAAAATAACTAAACCGATAGCTCATATCTCTTTGGACTTTTCCATGCAGGACAAGGAGAGGTTGACGGATAAAGCAATGGTTGGCATAGCACTGGAGTACATGCAAAAAACGGGATACAACATCAACGGAGTTGCATGCAAATTGCATGTACATCAAAAGAAAAAGCAGTTACAAATTTCTTTGTAACTGCTTGATTTTCAACCGTCGGGGTAGCGGGATTCGAACCCACGACCCCCTGCTCCCAAAGCATTTGTCATATTGCACCTTACAGTGACTGTATGAATATGGATTTTGTCCGACATCAAACCGATATTATTATTTTTCACCTAAACATGGTATAATACCCCAAAGTCTAAGGACTAAACACACACCCGTCTTTACATTGTGTGGTGTAAAGTTGGGTGTTAATCTTGTAATTTGCTGGTAATCAGCGTTATTTGCGGAAGCGGGGGGATATGAACCAATCGCTTCAACTTATTCAAATTCAATGTGTTATCTCTTACTTTTGCCTTATGGGGTACGATTTGGAGCGCACTTGAAAGGGTCTGTTTTGACTGCTTTTGTCCACTCTTGTCTGCATAAAACTTGGGTTCAAAGTTACTCTTTTTTTTCATGCAAACAAATTTTCTGACTATTAATTATTTGCCCTTTGTACAAGAGGCTTTCTAATAAGTCTTTCTTACAATATTGTAGTATTGATTATCAATTAATTACAATATTATTTTTGTGTAAATTTTGACTTTTGGGACAGCCTCTTGCACAAAGCCCTGACTTGTTCTAAAAAAACTTTACAGATTATTTTACTTTAACGTGAGTTCGATATAAGCGAGATAATAACATCCTGTATATAAACGTTTTACTTTTTAATAGATACCAAAAGGATTTACTATAATACAAATGTCCTTGTTTTTGCATGATATTCACTATTAATTATTTACAAATAGACTGTCATTATTGGATGCAGAAAACATAAAGACCCAATAATCAATAATATAAAATAGTATCTTACGTTGACCTTAGATTTGCATCGATAAAAAAGGCGACTAATTTTGTGAAAGAATATTAACAATAGATTCAAAAAGAAAGGAAACCACGCAGTAAACTATTTACGTCGAAAAGTACGACTTATTGAGTTCTTTAGTTCTGCATTGGTTTTCTTGAAATATAGACCTGTATAAGAAATTAACCTAATGTTATTAAGGTTGTTAGGATTATTTCAAGTTCCCTTCTTTTCTTCTTGGATTTCTTCAAAAGACAAAATTATGAAAAAAGTTGTAATTGGTATGGATGTGAGTAAGGAAAAATTGGATTTTTGCTTTCAAGCGACAGGCGAAAAGATCTTGAAGGAATGTATGGTGGAGAATACGACTTGTGCGATAAAAAGTTCTTTGAAAAACGGATTAAAGGAGTTTTCCCTCACGAAACCGGATGTATTGTTATGTGCCGAATACACGGGTCAATATACCTATCCCTTGGGTTGTGCATGCGAGGAATTGGGAATTGATTTATGGCTGGAAAATCCGGCGGAAATCAAGCATCGTTCAGAGGTTCAACGTGGAAAGAACGACAGGTTGGATGCCCGCAAGATAGCCGCTTATGCCCTTCGTTTTCAGGACAAAGCCCGTTTGTTTAAATTGCCCGGACAGAACATGGCATCGCTTAAACAATTAGTCAGCGAACGTGATATGTATGTATCGGACAAGTGTAAATATCAGGGACAACTTACCGATCAAAAGCGTTTTATGAGCAAGGAAAATTATGCCAGTAAAAGCAAACGCCTGAAAAGACAAATAAAGGAGTTGGAGTTGTCTATTGTGGAAATAGAACAAGAAATAGAACGGTTGATTCAGAGTGATGCAACGCTTGCGCACCAACACGAATTGCTCTGTTCCATTGACGGGGTGGGCAAGAAAGTGGCTGTAAAAATGATAGTTGAAACCAATGCGTTCAAGGATTTTAAGAATGCACGACAGTTTTGCTCTCACGCAGGAGTGGCGCCTTTTAGGTACGATTCGGGAACGAGTGTTCGTTCTAAAAGTAAAGTGTCGCACCGTGCAGACAAAAGCATAAAAGTTCTTTTACATTTGGCGGCATTGTCGGTTGCCACGCGAAAAAAGGACGGAGAACTGCGAGAGTACTACGCCCGAAAAGTGGCCGAAGGAAAAAATAAAATGTCGGTCTTAAACGCCGTCAGAGCAAAACTTGTATTGAGAATGTTTGCAGTTATAAAACTTAACAAAGTTTATGAGAAAAATTATCACTTTGCCCTTGCGTAAATCATAAGAAGAACTCACGTTACTTTATTCTGCCCTGACTTGAATTTTATAATAATCCGGTGAAAAGAAGAAACTTGAAATGAATCCTACGAACCTTACTAACACTTTAAAAATTCGACAGTCATAAAAATATAGGGTATGTTCACCATAATCTTCCCTCTTTTTGATCACTGCATTTCAGTTATTTATATTTTACAAAATCGCAAAAAATGGAACGTTTACAAAATATTTTGGACAGCCTCTCAACAGGGTTTATTCATAGCGAAAATACATTTAATATTTTATCTAACAAAGATTGAAAACCATTATAATAATTGGGAGCAAATAACTCATATTTACGTTGTATCTCATTTTTTATCATATCATGAACTTTCTGATTTATCACCTTAAATTCCTTGTATTTCTTTTTACTATGTAAACAATTCATAATACAAGAATAACAATTTTCGTCAAATAAGTCTTCAACATAAAAGGGTTGTGTTATATTAGTAGAATTAGAATCATAGATGCTGGTATAATTATCTTGATAGTAAATTTGTTCAAGTTTGCTATGAGTGTTTTTCAATTCATTGATTTTCTTCCAACCCCTAACACCATTTTGATCGTAATCAAAAACATACAAAATCTTATCAGCAACACGTAGCAGATTAATTATTACATCATTAAAAAATGATTGAGCATTATCCGCACTTCCCATTGGAACAAATGCTACTTTTCTTAGTTTTTTATACTTATTGTCTTTATTGGAGAAAATTTCAATTGCTTTTTTTATATATTTGATATCGTATGTCCCTTCAACAACAATAGTATATTTTGATGTCAAAACAAAAGCGCCCTCTATATAATTGAATTCTCCATTCGAAATGTTAGATATTTGTTCTAAAATATCCATGGATTTAATTTTTCCTCTATCGAGAAAACGTATATTTTTAGGATCCATTTTCCCCAAAAAAACGGGAGAGTGTGTCGTTAAGATACTATATTTCTGGGCATTGTTTATTAATTTTATCAAGTCTGTTTTTCTTGAAATATGAATGTGAGAATCTGGCTCATCAAATAAACACAAACTATTTTGAGTTGCAAGAATATGTATAATAGTATTGATTAATATCATCCTTTTTTCACCTTCGCTTAGTCCTTCCAATGAACTGCCATCGCCAAAAGAAATATTTATTTTTGCTATTAATCGGTTTCCTTTATCTGTTGAACTTCTATATAAATAATAAAATAATGAACTTGATTGGTCGATAAAACTAATTGTATTTATACAATCTCTAAATTCATTAATGGTATATTTGCCTTTTTCTTTTAGCTTTTCAACAAATACTGCTGTTGCTGTTTCTTCCCATATAGGAAAATTCTCATTTACAAATTCAAATGAAATCACACATTGTTTTTCTCCTATTAGTTCATCAATAAAAGATTTAACATCAAAATCTTCGGAATACAATAAAACTAACATTGCAATTTCCCACTGATCCCGATTTACATAGAAAAGAAATGGTGGAGAAAATCCTTGTTTTTCAACGATTAACTCGTTGCAATAATTTTCATAGACGGGTTTATAATAATTCTCCCAGAGACGAATATCTTCTCCACTATAAGAAGCAATTATATTTTTAGGGAGCATAGTTAAGTTCAATTTTCCTCCATTTAGTAATTTGTCGTCTTTAATATGATAATAAATTCCATCTAAAGCATAACATATTGTGTATGAAAAAGAACAACCGTGTTTTTTTGAATTTGAATAATCTAAAGTTGCTATATAGTACAAACTTTTAAAAATAGCGCTAACAGATTCTAATACATTACTTTTCCCCGATCCATTTAACCCAATAAAAGCGCAATAATTTTCAGTATTTTCAAAATCAATTGAAATGTTATTTAAATTCTTATATCCGTTGATTGATAAAAAATACAATTTAAATTTCGATAAAGGTATGTTGTTAGGTTTGTATATTACATTAATTGTATCATCAATATTTCCATATATATAAGATGGATATGTTTCAATTTCATAATCTTTTAGAAATTTATTTATAAATCCTACATTTCCACAAGTTCTTCTTTCACATCTTAATGCATTTATAAGTTTGCGTTTAGTCGTAGTTATGGAAACATTTTGTTTGTTTACCTTTATTTGTTTAAGCTCTTGCTCTGTCATGAGTCATAATTTAAAAACTGCTTGTTCAAATTCTTTTATTGCCTCGTTTCGATTTTGCTCTGCTTTCTGTTTTAATGTATTTGCTTCGTATTTAATTTTCAAAATATTACTTACAATCAGATGTTGAGTTTCTAAATCAGGGATAGGAAAAATAAACTCTTGCAACTCTTGTGCATTGACATTGGCTTGACCTAAAATCCGCCTACTAATCATATCTATTTGAACTCTACCTATTCGAGAATTGAAAAGGTAATTTAGGTAATGAACATTAACTTTTTCAGTATCAATTTTTAACCGAATCAAATAAGAGGCAAAAGTAAACTCCCCATCTAATTCAAAAACGGCTGTTTTACCTACCAACTCTTTGCTATTTGTCCTATTAAAAAGTAAGTCTCCTTTGTTTAAGAGTATTTTTTCTTTTTGCCTATTATCAATTGTAATGTATTTCAAATCATCAATATCTAATTCAGAATTATTAATGTTATTCATACGCAACATTGGTATACCAATAGGTTCTTCTGTTGCCTTTGATGATAATCCATATTGACATGACAACAAGAGATTTCTTATTTTAATCGCGGGATATTTAGCTTCTGTAATTCCTTGTATTGAATTAATATTGAAGATGTAATCAACCGCCCAACGATCAATCAAACTGAATTTTGTAAAAGTTATTCCTTTCTTTTTTTCATTCTTTTCAATTCTTACACCTAATTCCTCTAACAGATAGGGATTAATCTTTTGTTCTACAGCCATAGCGATTTTGTCTAGCTTTATGGACTCTTTTGATTTTAGATAGTATTTGTCAAGTAAATCTTTCTGAATCTTTATTGGTGGAAGGGCTATGTCTAACGATTTTAGAACATCAATTGTCAAATTTTGCCTTACTGAACCAGTTGTACTTTCATTGATTATTGTATTGAAGCGTTCGGTTTTAAAAAGCTTATAAAGAAAATCGGGTAGAAGCGTTTCTTTACAGCTAAATACTACATAAGCAGGGCTTATAAATTCATGTTTGTGTTCTTCGGTTCGCATACCAATACTTCCAACATTTACGCGGTACGGGTTGTAAACCAACCAACCTTTTTCAATTCGTTTGTAGGCTTGGTTTATGTTAGCTCCTTTTTCTTTGTAAGCATCAAAAACCCCAATCTTATTGTTTACGCCGAGTATGCCAAATTCTTCTTTTGGGGAATTAAACAACTTTATTTTTGGGCTTTGTTCTTGTATATGCAAGCCCAATCTTACGATAGGGTAGTCTGATTTTATTTTGTTAGAAGCATAGCGTTTTACGTCCCACAACACAAGGTCACGAAAAGACACAAACTTCATCTTCTCTTTTGTTGTTTCTGTAGTCATTACATGCATTTTTTTTCATAAAATATTTCAGGCTCTCCTGTTGCAACTACTCTTTGAAACCTGCCATCATACACTTCATATTGTACAGTTGCAAAATGGACTTTCCAAATTTCATTTTTAATTCTATATTTTCTAAATTCTTTTGCAACAGGTACTAACTCGTTGTCTATTGGTGTGCCAGTTGTACTTATACCAGCTTTTTCTACCTCAACAATTGGAATTTCATAATCAAACTTTGCTTTTACCTCAAGTTTAATCTCATCTTCTATCTGTTGAAGCAACCGATTTAATCTGTTGTTCAGTTCTTTCTTTTCTTTTTTCTCAAGTCCTATAACTTTCAACTGATTTTCTAATTCTTTTTTTTCAGTTTTGTATTTAGTTGTTACAGATATTGTTGCATCTTCTTTAACCCTATTGTATTCCTTTGTCTCTTCTTCTGTGAATTTTCTAAAAAAAAGTAAACTGGGTTTTACGGTTGCTCCTGAAGCAATAAATACGTCTTGTGGAATAGAAGTGATATTGATAATTTTTGCTCTGCTTTCAACATAATCTCTCATTTTTTGAAGTTTGGTATTATTCAAAACTCCTTCAGGCAATACAATGCCCATTCTTCCCCCTGGACAAAGTAAGTGTAAGCATCTTTCAATGAACAAAACTTCTGTTAGACTGCTCATACCTCCAAGGTCGTATAAACTCAAAACAGATTTGCCAATATTGTCATTGATTTGTCCTAATGCTTTCGAATATTTTTCTCCATAGCGTTCTGTATACTTTGCAATTTTAACTTTGTCGCTGTATTTGTCTTGTTCAGTAATTTTCAGTGATTTTTCGACCCGTGCTCCAAATGGAGGATTAGTCAAAATTATATCAAAACGGTTTTCAAAAATTCCATTCACATTTAACAAGCCATCATGATGGTGAACCCCGCCGTGTCCGTCACCATGCATAATCATATTCATTTTGGCAGTTCTTGCCATACGGGGGTTAGCATCAGTTCCAAAGATACAGTCATAAGAAAGTCTGCGAATACGGCTTTCCGGATTATTGATGTCTAATTCAGTATTTAGTAAATTAAATTGCTCATTTACTTTTTGGTCAATTTTTTCCTTTTCCTTGTTGCTAAGCCTTTCATAAGCATCGGTATAATATTTTGTTTTTGTTTTCTCTTTAGCTTCTTGAATTTCCTTTTCGATTTTTGCTCTTACATATTCAAAAGCTTTTATCAAAAATCCACCACTGCCACAGCAAGGGTCACACATTGTTTCACCTTCTTGTGGGTCAAGAATTTCAACCATATAATCTACAATCGTTCTCGGTGTAAAAAATTGCCCTAATTCACCCCTAAAGGTTTTACCAAGAAATTTTTCAAATGCAATTCCTTTTACATCGTCTGATGTAGTAGATAAATTATAAATTTCCAAAGCCTTTACAATGGCTTCAAAGCTGGCTTGCTTTATTTTTATTTTTTCATTCGGGTCAAACAAATCATCATCTTTGAACTCATCTTTTGTCAACTCAAACCAATAATCCATATACGGGATATCATCTTTGGGCCCATTTCGTTTGATGTTTATTGGTCTTATGTTTTTCTCATAATGTGCTTCTTGTTTATGAAATTGTTTTAATGAAAAAATATTTTCCTCATCAGGATTTCTTTCATAGCGAATTTTCATAAACAAAATTTTACTTGTTTCGTCAAATGCGGCTTCGGGAGAAAGTTTATCGTTATTACGAATTATATTATGGCATCTGAAAAGTAGATTACTAAACTCGTCTCTTGTAAATGCTTTTGTTTGAGTTAATAAGTCTTTTATTCTCTTTTCGTTCTTCAAGTCATCGCAACTTGGAATGTCTAAAATTTCATCTTCTAAGTCTTTAGGAAAACTGTCAAGATTTACTTTGAAAACCTTTGTGTGTTTCAAATTGGTGGTTACGAAAAACGGAGTTTTCATATATCTTGCATAATGTGAACCTTGCCAATAATCACCTTCAACAATATTAATGTTGTCGGCTTTACATTCAACAGCTATAACAGGCGGTTTTTTTAAAACATCTTCTTTATTTTGCCAAACAACAATATCAGCACTGGCTCTTCCTGTACCTCTTTTATTACCTTCAGCAACAGTTACTTCTTGTTGCATTTGGTCAATACTGTAGCCATAATGGTTTACAAGTCGGCAAATGTATTCTTGCCTTACCTCTTCTTCAGGTGTCAGCACCAACCACTTATCAGATAGTGGAGCGTAAATTTTGTTGTCTTCTATTTGAACTTCTATAGCCATATTATTTGTTTTTATATTTGTTCCATTTTTGCTGTAATTTTATAGAATGAAACATTCTGTAATTTCAATAATACTTACTTCGTAGTGTTAAACAACTCTCTAACATCCACATTCAATGCTTTTGCTATTTGTATATAAGTTTCTACTGACGGTTGAGCTTCATTCGTACACCAACGGGAAACAGTTGCCTCATTTTTTCCTAAAGCCTCTGCCAACCATTTACCTGTGCGTTTCTGTTCAGCAAGCACAATCTTCAATCTATTAATATCCTTCATCTTTATGATTATTGATGTATTTCGCAAAGATATTGATTAAATCAGATTTATATTCATTTGTTCAAGTATTTTTCTTCAAATTTCTTTGTCAATTGAATAATTTTCTTGTTTAATAGCAATCAATTCCATTGTCGCTTTTTCCAATTGATAAAGAAAAGCAAGGTTCTTTTTCGGCAAAAGTCGTTTGAATAGCCTTTGTAACCTGATTATTATTTGTTGCTAATTACTCGAAATTGGGAATGAAAATTGGTCAATCTCATGTAATAATCCATCGCCACCTTATCCACTTTTATCACTTTGAGTTCCTTATTAGAGATGTAAGGAAGTGATAAACTATACTTTGTCTTTCAGCTTCGACCGCTCAAAACGAGATACAAAGCAAGCTAAGTACAATCGAATATTCTGTTAAAAACGCAGACTTCGGAAGCGTTTTTGTCCCCTTACATAAAGCATAAGGGGCAAGTGATTTTCAGGTACTGAAAATATTTTGAGGCACTCAAAATACAACTTGCCATTGTCCATTGACAATAAAATCCGCCTTTGGGCGGATTGGGCGTTAGCCTTATTGACTTTGGATATTATCCGGTATGGATTTGTCCTGTTCATACTATCTGCTTTTTTACTTTTCTGCTCGTGGCAGGATTCATTTTTAGGAGTGATTTGACAAAGTTAGGGGTAGATTTTGGGAAAATCTCTATGCTCACCGACGCCAACCACTGCCACACCGACGCCAACCACTGCCACACCGACGCCAACCACTGCCACACCGACGCCAACCACTGCCACCCTCTTGGAAGGTGATAAATTCCACATTTTTTATATATTACTTTGTAGAGAAAGAACAGGTATAGCCATACAGCCGGATGTAAATTCAGACAGATATAAAACTGATTGTACCATGAAACCGCTAATTGTACCATCAACCGGACAAAGAAATAAACCTACCCACAGCCGGACAGGCATAGGGGCAGCCACAGAATTGGTCATTGGGACAGATGGCTGGCTATACGTTGGGCGGGACAAACAGAGGAACGATTGTCCGTTTGGGCAAACACACAGGCAGTCAGCGGGGCGGTTGATTAACCGGCAAGCGGGGCGATTAGCCGGATACACGGATATACGCATCCTGATTTTAGCACTCATATTCATTCACATTAAAACTGAAAAAAACACCATGAAAAAAGAGCCTTTATTTATCGCTTTCTCCACCCAAAAGGGCGGAATGGGCAAAACCACGCTGACCGTATTGGCAGCCAGCTATTTACACTATGTGCGCGGCTACGACGTGGCTGTGGTGGATTGCGACTTTCCCCAACACAGTATCGCTGATATGCGTAAGCGGGATGTCAGGCAGGTTATGGAAGACAATCACTATAAACAGATGGCTCACGTTCAATTTACCGCTTTGAAAAAGAAAGCCTACGATATAGAGGAAAGTACCGCAATGGAAGCTATCGGCGTAGCAGAGAAACTACAAAACAAGAGCGAACTTGATTTTATTTTCTTCGACTTGCCCGGAACGCTCAACAGCGCCGGAGTGTTGAAAACGCTTGCAGCAATGGATTATGTTTTCACACCCGTGAGTGCCGACAGGGTTGTTTTGGAAAGTACCCTGCAATTTGCCACCACCGTAAACGACAACCTGATAACCACCGGAAAGACCAATATAAAGAGCTTACACCTCGTTTGGAACATGGTTGACGGTCGGGAAAAAACAGAGTTGTACAAGGCTTATGAGCAAGCCATCGCCCAGTTGGGCTTACAGGTTATGCACACCCTTCTTCCCGACAGCAAGCGTTTCCGCAGGGAGATGACCGGTACGCATAAGCCCGTGTTCCGTTCCACGCTTTTCCCCGTGGATAAGAGCCTGATGAAAGGCAGCAATATAGAGGAATTAATAAACGAACTATGTCAAACTATAAAAAGGTAAATCAAGTATGACCAAAAGAATTAACCCTGACGAAATAGACGAAAGTTTCATTCTCGCCTCCGTCAAGAAAGACAAGACGGTTGAGGTTGAAAATGTACCCGCTTCGCAGGAGAAGCAACCACCTCCCCAAGAGGAAACGCCCTTGCCCCTTGAGCCTCAAAAAGAGGAAAGCAGGCGTAAGCGTGGCAAAGGGCAAGATTATGAATCGCTGTTCATCAAGGAATCAAACATTACTGCCCGATTGGGGAAAACGGTTTATATCCGCAAGGAGTTTCACGAGCGAATACAAAAAATCGTTCAGGTAATCGGGGGCAACGAGGTATCCCTGTTCAGCTATATTGACAATATCCTCGCGCATCATTTTGAGAGTTATCAGGATGACATCAATCAATCCTATAAGCAAAAGAATAAGGACAACATTTTATAAAATCATTTTAATACCAAATAAGCATATGAAAACAACAATCAGAGTATTTGCTATTACGAAGCAATCCAAGGAATCCCCGCAGGATTATGAATCTAATTTCTTGCAAACGAATGAGGTAAAACCCCGTCAAGAAAAAACCCGCAGGTGCGTTTATATCAGTGAGGATGTACACGCTGCCGTTTCAGAAATTACACGCACGCTTGCGGACAGAGGCGTTACTATGGGAAGTTACATCGACAACGTATTACGTCTGCATTTGGAGGCATACAGGGATGAGATTAATAAATTATACAAAAGGAGTAGAAAGGATTTAATCTAAGATGAAAGTATTTGCCATTACAGTCATCCTTATCGCCCTGTACCTCCTCTACCGGATAGCCTGTCCCAAAGGAGGGGAGGCTGTCAAGGGCGGTGATGTTCCTGAGCGGAAGCAAGCGGATGAGGCGGATGCAATTGTAAAGAAGCATTATAGCTACATTTCTCGAAATTCATCGACGCCAACCACTGCCACACCGACGCCAACCACTGCCACCGAAGAAAAAACGGAATCAAGCGGGAAAAAACAAATTATATTTGTATCTGATAAGGAAAAAGCGGGGGCAGTTATTCCACCCGAAGAATTGGATGGGGTATTTGCTTCTCAAGTAGAACGGATACATATAGATTATCCGTTGGAAAGGGGCAACATGGAAGAAACCGACGAACCGGATGCAGAGGAGGAAGCCGAAGAACTTCGGCAGGTATTGAAAGGAGATACAGAAGCGGCTGGGGGATTCACTTACGAGGAAATAGCGCAAGCTATCGAGGCGGCGGATAATCCGCAGGGAGACGGAGAGAAAACTCGAAAGGCAGGCGAAGTCTTTTACACATTGGAAAAGACCGACCTTTTTGAACAGTTGATTTCCACCGATGCGGGTAGGGCTGCAAGGATAAACGCGGTACTTGAACGGTACGCGGGCAGCATCATACCGCAGGATACGGAAGATACAGAACAGGATACGGAATATCGCAATTTTGATATAACCGCATTTATAAGTTAAACATAAATCTAAAGAAGCCATGAAAAAGAGAGAGTACGGATAGCGTTTTTCAAACACAAAAAAACGGGACTTGAAAAGTCCCTGCCACTAAAATTCACAGTATTAAACATCCCCGTGAGGAGTATCCCATCCTCACGGGCTTAAAGAAAAAATCATGATGACTAAACAGAAATTCATCTCCTTGGCAGTCTTTCTTCTGACTGCCGTCAATGTCCTTGCACAAGGTAATGGCGCGGCGGGTATTGTCGAAGCCACTCATATGGTTACTTCCTACTTCGATCCGGCGACTAAGCTCATTTATGCTATCGGCGCGGTGGTAGGTCTCATTGGCGGGGTAAAGGTCTATTCCAAATTTTCTTCCGGCGACCCTGATACATCTAAAACGGCTGCTTCATGGTTTGGTGCTTGCATCTTCCTGATTGTAGCTGCTACTATTCTTCGTTCCTTCTTCTTAGGATAAGAGATAAGACAATGGCAAACTATTTCATTAATAAGGGGATAGGCAAACCGGCGGAATTTAAGGGACTGAAAAGCCAGTACCTGTTCCTATTCGCAGGCGGGTTGTTGGGACTGTTCGTAGTGCTGGTCGTGCTGTATATGGCAGGGGTCAATCAGTGGGTATGCGCCCTCTTTGGTATCATTACCGCTTTAATATTGGTATATGGTACATTTTACCTCAACGGTAAATACGGCGAACACGGACTTATGAAACGGCAGGCTGTGGGCAACCATCCGCGATATGTCATCAACCGCCGGAGCCTTCTTCGATTATTGAAACAAAAAGAAAAAGAAGAAGTATGAGGAATTTATTAAAAGCTGCTACTCTGGAGAGCAAATTCCCTCTCCTTAGCGTGGAAAACGGCTGTATCATCAGCAAGGATGCCGATATAACGGTTGGTTTCAAGGTGGAACTGCCCGAACTATTTACCGTAACGAGCGCGGAATATGAAGCTATCCACTCGGCATGGGCAAAGGCAATCAAGGTATTGCCCAATTACAGTATCGTGCATAAGCAGGATTTCTTTATCAGGGAAAACTATATGCCCGATATGGGGAGGGATGACATCAGTTTTTTGTCCCGTTCCTTTGAACGGCACTTTAACGAACGTCCCTACCTGAATCATGCCTGTTTCCTGTTTTTAACCAAGACTACTAAGGAACGAATGAGAAGGCAAAGCAATTTCAATACTTTGTGCAGAGGTTTTCTCATTCCCAAAGAGATACGGAACAGGGAAATCGTTACTAAATTTTTGGAAGCAGTCGGACAGTTTGAACGGATTGTCAATGACAGCGGACTGATAAAACTTACTCCCCTTACCAATGATGAAATTACGGGTACAAAGGAAAGTCCGGGCATCATCGAAAAGTATTTTTCCCTTTCATTGGAAGATACTACCTGTTTGCAGGACATTCAGTTAAGTCCCGAAGAAATGCGTATCGGCGATAATTTCCTTTGCCTGCATACGCTCTCCGACACAGATGACCTGCCATCGGAGGTGGCAACGGACAGCCGGTATGAAAAACTCTCTACCGACCGCAGCGATTGCCGTTTGTCCTTTGCTGCCCCTGTGGGCTTGCTGCTTTCCTGTAACCATTTGTATAACCAATTCATTTTTATAGATGATTCCGCCCTGAACCTGAAACTTTTTGAAAGACAGGCGCGTAACATGCACTCCCTTTCCCGTTACAGCCGCGCCAATCAAATTAACAAGGAGTGGGTAGAGAGATACCTGAATGAAGCCCATTCCTTTGGACTGACTTCCGTTCGTTGCCATTGCAATGTGATGGCGTGGGCGGAAACAAGAGAGGAACTCGCACGGATTAAGAACGATGCAGGCAGCAGCCTTGCCCTGATGGAGTGCAAGCCCCGACACAATACCATAGATACGCCTACTTTGTTTTGGGCGGGTATTCCGGGCAATGAGGCGGACTTTCCGGCGGAGGAATCCTTTTATACCTTTATCCCGCAAGCTCTTTGTTTCTTCACGGAGGAAACCAACTATAAATCTTCACTCTCGCCCTTTGGCATTAAAATGGTGGATAGATTAACAGGCAAGCCCCTACAATTGGATTTATCGGATTTGCCTATGAAAAAGGGAATTATCACCAACCGCAACAAGTTCATCTTGGGACCAAGCGGTTCGGGAAAATCCTTTTTTACCAATCACATGGTAAGACAGTATTACGAGCAAGGCAGCCATGTCCTGCTGGTGGATACGGGTAATTCCTACGAGGGGCTTTGCAACCTGATTCATCGCCACACCAATGGGCAGGATGGGATTTATTTCACCTATACGGAAGAAAATCCTATCAGCTTCAATCCGTTCTACACCGAAGACGGGGTGTTTGATATTGAAAAGCGGGAGAGCATCAAAACGCTCATTCTTACTCTTTGGAAACAGGAACACGAAAAAACGGCGGGGGCGGAAAGTGTCGCCCTGTCCAATGCCGTGAACGAGTTTATCAATCTGCTCAGGGCGGATACTTCTGTTGCGCCTTCCTTTAATTCCTTTTACGAATTTATAAAAAGGGATTACCGCAAACGTTTGGAAGAGGAAGAAGTGCGGGAAAAAGATTTTGACGTGGCGAACTTCCTGTTCGTATTGGCTCCTTTTTATAAGGGCGGTGAATATGACTATTTGCTCAATTCGGACAAACAGTTGGATTTGCTTTCCAAACGCTTTATCGTCTTTGAAATTGATGCCATCAAGGATAACCCCGTACTTTTTCCTATCGTTACTATCATCCTTATGGAAGTGTATATCAACAAGATGCGCCGTCTAAAAGGCATTCGCAAAGTATTACTTTTGGAAGAAGCGTGGAAAGCTATTGCCAAAGACAGTATGGCAAATTATCTGAGATACCTCTTTAAGACCGTTCGCAAGCATTTCGGGGAGGCGATTGTGGTTACTCAGGAAGTGGATGATATTGTCAATTCTCCTATTGTAAAGGAAAGTATCATTACCAATTCGGATTGTAAAATCCTGCTCGACCAGCGCAAATACATGAACAAGTTTGACAGTATTCAAGCCATGTTGGGGCTGACGGACAAGGAAAAAGCGCAGATACTCTCCATTAACATGGCGAATCATCCGGGGCGACTTTATAAGGAAGTCTGGATAGGTTTGGGGGGTACGCAGTCGGCTGTGTATGCCACAGAGGTCAGCGAAGAAGAATATATGGCATACACCACGGAAGAAACCGAAAAGCTGGAACTATTCCGTACAACGGAAAAGTTTGGCGGAAATATCGAATTAGCTATTAAAGAGTTAGCTCAAAGCAAACGACAAAAAAACTAAAACAATGAAAACGATGCAACTAAAAATAATCCTGCCCCTTCTTGCCCTTTGCCTGTTTGCAGGCAGGGCAGGGGCGCAATGGGTGGTGCTTGATCCTTCCAATCTGGCGCAGGGCATCGCCAATGCCACCAAACAGATTGTTCAGACTTCACAAACAGCCACCAATACGGTGAATACCTTTAAGGAAACAGCCAAACTCTACGACCAGACCAAAGGGTATTACGATGCGCTTAGAAAGACGAGTAACCTTCTTAAAGATGCCCGAAAAGTGCGCAACACCATGCTAATGATAGGGGAGATTACGGATATGTATGTAAATAACTTTCGCCTGATGCTTTCGGATGGGAATTACCTGCCGGAAGAACTTACTGCCATTTCCTTTGGCTATGCCACTTTGTTGGGTGAGAGTGCGGATGTACTCTCGGAACTTAAGAATGTAATTAATGACGGCGCATTTTCCATGAGTGATGCAGAACGTATGGTAGCCATTGACAAAGCCTATCATGCCATGCTTGGTTACCGGAACTTGGTAGCCTACTATACCCGTAAAAACATCTCCGTATCGTATTTGCGGGCAGCAAGGAAAGGGGATTCCGACCGCATCAGGGCATTGTATGGAAACGCCGGGGAAAGATATTGGTAATTAAAAACAGGAATCATCATGGTACTCTTAGCTGTCGATTTTGAAAACCTGCATCAGATACTCCGTAACTTATATACGGATATGATGCCTCTTTGCAGTAATATGTCGGGGGTAGCCAAAGGACTTGCCGGATTGGGGGCATTGTTTTACATTGCCAACAAGGTTTGGCAATCCCTCTCCCGCGCAGAGCCGATAGATGTCTATCCCCTCTTGCGTCCCTTTGTGATAGGGCTTTGTATTATGTTCTTTCCCACCTTTGTGCTGGGTACGATTAATTCGGTCATGTCCCCTGTGGTAAAGGGTTGTAACCGGATGCTTGAAACCCAAACTTTCGACATGAACCACTACCGGCAGCAAAAAGACAAGTTAGAGTACGAAGCCATGATGAAAAGCCCTGAAACGGCTTACCTTGTTTCTAATGAAGAGTTTGACAGGCAATTGGATGAACTCGGCTGGTCGCCTGCCGACTTGATAACCATGTCGGGGATGTATGTGGAGAGGGGAATGTACTCCTTGAAAAAATCCATACGGGATTGGTTCAGGGAACTGTTGGAAATCATCTTTGCGTCAGCCTCCTTGGTGATTGACACCGTCAGAACGTTTTTCCTGATTGTATTAGCCATCTTGGGACCGATTGCGTTTGCAATCAGCGTCTATGATGGCTTCCAGTCCACTCTAACGGCATGGATAAGCAAGTACATAAGCGTCTATCTGTGGCTGCCCGTTTCGGATTTGTTTTCCTCCGTTTTGGCAAGATTACAAGTCCTGATGCTTCAAAACGATATATCCGAACTTCAAAACAATCCCAATTTCTCGATAGATGCCTCTAATACGGTATATATCATTTTCATGATAATCGGGATTGTGGGGTATTTCACTATTCCAACGGTTGCGGGGTGGATTATTCAGGCAGGGGGTATGAGCGGTTACAGCCGGAATCTGATGCTTATGGTAAATAAAACGGGCGCAGTGTCGGGAGGTGCTGCCGGAGCGGTAACGGGCAATATAGCGGGGCGTTTGATTAATGGAAACGGCGGCGGTGGGGGGTCTTCTTACGGTAGCCATCCCTCTTACGGGGACAGCAATCCGAAAGGGAGGAATTATGCCTATGCTTCCGCTTCCGGCAGCTCGCGGGGGGCTTCTTCCGGTTATTCACCCAATAGCCCGCCCTACCATTAAAGTTCAGTATGCAGTAAACAATCACTAAGTCAAGTAATCATTAAACCACTAAAATTTAATAACGTATGGAATTTCAATCATTAAAAAATATCGAAACCGCTTTCCGGCAAATCCGCTTTTTTACGCTGGTATTTGTCCTGCTCTGCGGGGGAGTTACGATTTACTCTCTGGTGAGTGCCTATAATTTCGCCGAAGCACAACGACAAAAAATCTATGTGCTGGATGAGGGCAAGTCGCTCATATTGGCTCTCTCGCAAGACATGGCGCAAAATCGTCCGGTCGAAGCCCGCGAACACGTTAAACGCTTCCATGAGCTGTTTTTTACGCTCTCGCCCGATAAAATCGCTATTGAGAATAATATTCACCGCGCTTTGTTTCTTGTGGATAAAAGTGCGTTTGCTTACTACAAAGATTTGACTGAAAAAGGTTATTACAATCGGATAATTTCAGGCAATATCAATCAACGGTTGCAAGTGGATAGCGTGGCGTGTGATTTTAATGCCTATCCGTACAAGGTCGCCACGTATGCAAGGCAACTTATTATCCGTGAGAGCAACATCACCGAACGAAGTTTGGTAACACGCTGTAACCTGATTAATTCGGTTAGAAGCGATAACAATCCGCATGGATTTACGATGGAAGGTTTTGAAATTGTAGAAAACAAGGACATTCGGGTAATTGACCGCTAAAGAAGAAAGGAAGAATTATGAAAGAGTTTGCACAGGAACTTTTCTACTGTATTTGGGAATTAATCTCTTACCGTTTACGGCTTGTATGCGGGAAACCTTCTCCCATGAAACGGTTTATCTTCGTGCTTGGATGCTGTACGATGTTGGGTATCGTATCCATTTACATGACCGTTCACTCCATTCACAGCATCGGTAAAAGCGATACAAGAAAGGAACTGATAGAAACGGGGCACATTGCTCCCTTGCAGGTAGCACCTGCAAATGATAGTATTCACCTGTTAAAACAAAAAATATATGACTAATAAAAAGCAGTTGACCGGCAACAATCAAGAGAATGAGAGTAAGCTAAAACTTACCGGTGAGCAAAAGCAAACGATGAAAAAGTATGCCGTCTTTGCCCTGATGTTTACCATTTGCGGGGCGTTGATGTGGTTGATTTTCGCGCCGTCGGCAGATGATAAGGCGGAAGCATCGGCGGGTTTTAATACCGACATTCCCCTGCCCAAAGAAGAAGGTTTGATTAACGACAAGCGGGATGCCTACGAACAGGGGGAGATGCAAGAGAGGCAGGAAGAAAAAATGCGCTCCCTGCAAGACTTCAGTTCCCTGTTGGATGAGGAGGAAAAGAAGCCTTCCAAAGAGTTAGCCCTGAGGGATAGAGAGCCGGTGAAACACAAAAACGCTCGTACTTACTCCCCGCAGGACAGAGGTCAATCCTCCTTCCAAACCTCTGCCGATGCGTATAGAGACATCAACCGCACACTTGGGAATTTCTATGAAACACCAAAGGAAGATACTGAAAAGGAACGCTTATTAAAGGAAGTGGAAACACTCAAAGCCCGGTTACAGGAAAAGGAAAGCAACCCAAGTACGGCTTTAGAGGAACAAAAGGCGCTCATGGAAGAATCCTACAAGCTGGCAGCCAAATACCTGCCTGTGCAGAGAAATGCAAGCGGAACTCCAACGGCTGGAGAACCTGTAATAAAAAATGCCTCCGGTAAAACCTTTGTCGTACCTGTTTCACAGGTAAGGGAACAAACGGTTTCGGCTTTGCCACAAAAAATGAGTGATGCGGATAGGATTCAGGCGTTTAATGGATCGCACAATATGGAATTTTATACGGCTACGGCAACGGCTCAAAGGGAAACGAAAAATACCATTGCGACTTGTATTCACGATGACCAAACTATTGTGGATGGGCAAAGCGTTCGTTTGCGACTACTTGAACCGATGCAGGCGGGCGGTACGCTCATTCCCCGCAATACCCTTATCACAGGAAAGGCAAAAATACAGGGTGAAAGGCTCGGTATTACGATAACTTCACTGGAATATCAAGGATTAATTTTTCCTGTGGAACTGCTGGTATATGATACAGACGGACAAGAAGGCATTTTTATTCCGGGGTCAATGGAAATGGATGCCGTCAAGGAAATTGCCGCTAACATGGGAACAAATGCAGGAACAAGTATTAACCTTTCAAGTGATGCAGGAGAGCAACTCGCCGCCGATATGGGGCGAAGCCTCATTCAAGGAACTTCGCAATTCTTTTCCAAAAAATTAAGAGAAGTAAAAGTAAACCTGAAAGCGGGATACAAGGTATTCCTGCTTCCAAAGGAGAACTAACCAATTAATTAACTAATTAACTAACTTTTTTAATCACCACTAAATTTTACAGAAAATGAAACAGATTTTTTTACTCATTGCCATTGCAGCAATCTCAATCAGTGCAAACGCACAGGAAAAGCCCTCTACGGGAGATTTATACGAAGGTTTAACCCGTAAAATCACCTACGACCGTATGATACCTCCCTACGGCTTGGAAGTCTCTTTTAATAAGACGGTGCATGTCATTTTCCCCTCCGCTATCCGCTATGTTGATTTAGGTTCAATGAATATTATTGCCGGAAAGGCAGACGGCTCGGAAAACGTGATTCGCATTAAAGCAGCCGTTAGAGGCTTTGAAAAAGAAACTAACCTCTCGGTTATTACCGATGAGGGTAGTTTTTATTCCTTCAATGTCAAGTATGCCGATGAGCCTGTGAAATTAAGCATAGAAATGAAAGATTTTATTCACGATGGTGAGGTTGTAAACCGTCCTAACAACTCATTGGAAATTTATTTAAGTGAACTTAGGAACGAATCCCCCAAAGTCGTGAACTTGATTATGAAGTCCATTTATCAAAGCAACAAACGAGAAATCAAACACATTGGCTCAAAACGATTTGGAATACAGTATTTGCTCAAAGGCATTTATACTTACAATGATTTTCTGTATTTCCATACGCAAGTGAAAAATGCCGTTCCTACATGAAAAGCAAAATCCTTACTTTTCGTATTCAGATTAAAGCCGTTTACCGTTCCGGCAGTAATTTGCAGCCCACGCTGTCCGGGCAAATACCGCTGTGCGTATGCCCCGCCTGTAAAGGCGAAGCAGAGCGCAAATATGAAAATTACTGATAATTTTTTCATCTTATTTCACTTTTAAGTCATCAATCACTTTAGAGCGGATGAGGTCGCTGTTTTCGACAACAAATGTCTGATGTCGCCCCCCTTCCTTTTCAAAGAGTTCCACCACTAATTGTTTGTCATCGGGAATGGTAAACTTTTCCAATGCGAACACGGTACGCTGCGACTTTTTACCTCTTATCTGCAAATCGTGATGATACGCCCTTACCGGAAAGATAACTGTTTCCTGAATGGCAGTGCGCTTGGCTGTTATCTTATCCACGACTTTAAGCCGGATGAAATCCACATCAAAAGGCACGTTAGAGGCGTTTTTCACTTGCGTATGGAAATACAGAAAATCATTGTAAGTATAAATGCCTTTGAGCAAATACTGTATTCCAAATCGTTTTGAGCCAATGTGTTTGATTTCTCGTTTGTTGCTTTGATAAATGGACTTCATAATCAAGTTCACGACTTTGGGGGATTCGTTCCTAAGTTCACTTAAATAAATTTCCAATGAGTTGTTAGGACGGTTTACAACCTCACCATCGTGAATAAAATCTTTCATTTCTATGCTTAATTTCACAGGCTCATCGGCATACTTGACATTGAAGGAATAAAAACTACCCTCATCGGTAATAACCGAGAGGTTAGTTTCTTTTTCAAAGCCTCTAACGGCTGCTTTAATGCGAATCACGTTTTCCGAGCCGTCTGCCTTTCCGGCAATAATATTCATTGAACCTAAATCAACATAGCGGATAGCGGAGGGGAAAATGACATGCACCGTCTTATTAAAAGAGACTTCCAAGCCGTAGGGAGGTATCATACGGTCGTAGGTGATTTTACGGGTTAAACCTTCGTATAAATCTCCCGTAGAGGGCTTTTCCTGTGCGTTTGCACTGATTGAGATTGCTGCAATGGCAATGAGTAAAAAAATCTGTTTCATTTTCTGTAAAATTTAGTGGTGATTAAAAAAGTTAGTTAATTAGTTAATTAATTGGTTAGTTCTCCTTTGGAAGCAGGAATACCTTGTATCCCGCTTTCAGGTTTACTTTTACTTCTCTTAATTTTTTGGAAAAGAATTGCGAAGTTCCTTGAATGAGGCTTCGCCCCATATCGGCGGCGAGTTGCTCTCCTGCATCACTTGAAAGGTTAATACTTGTTCCTGCATTTGTTCCCATGTTAGCGGCAATTTCCTTGACGGCATCCATTTCCATTGACCCCGGAATAAAAATGCCTTCTTGTCCGTCTGTATCATATACCAGCAGTTCCACAGGAAAAATTAATCCTTGATATTCCAGTGAAGTTATCGTAATACCGAGCCTTTCACCCTGTATTTTTGCCTTTCCTGTGATAAGGGTATTGCGGGGAATGAGCGTACCGCCCGCCTGCATCGGTTCAAGTAGTCGCAAACGAACGCTTTGCCCATCCACAATAGTTTGGTCATCGTGAATACAAGTCGCAATGGTATTTTTCGTTTCCCTTTGAGCCGTTGCCGTAGCCGTATAAAATTCCATATTGTGCGATCCATTAAACGCCTGAATCCTATCCGCATCACTCATTTTTTGTGGCAAAGCCGAAACCGTTTGTTCCCTTACCTGTGAAACAGGTACGACAAAGGTTTTACCGGAGGCATTTTTTATTACAGGTTCTCCAGCCGTTGGAGTTCCGCTTGCATTTCTCTGCACAGGCAGGTATTTGGCTGCCAGCTTGTAGGATTCTTCCATGAGCGCCTTTTGTTCCTCTAAAGCCGTACTTGGGTTGCTTTCCTTTTCCTGTAACCGGGCTTTGAGTGTTTCCACTTCCTTTAATAAGCGTTCCTTTTCAGTATCTTCCTTTGGTGTTTCATAGAAATTCCCAAGTGTGCGGTTGATGTCTCTATACGCATCGGCAGAGGTTTGGAAGGAGGATTGACCTCTGTCCTGCGGGGAGTAAGTACGAGCGTTTTTGTGTTTCACCGGCTCTCTATCCCTCAGGGCTAACTCTTTGGAAGGCTTCTTTTCCTCCTCATCCAACAGGGAACTGAAGTCTTGCAGGGAGCGCATTTTTTCTTCCTGCCTCTCTTGCATCTCCCCCTGTTCGTAGGCATCCCGCTTGTCGTTAATCAAACCTTCTTCTTTGGGCAGGGGAATGTCGGTATTAAAACCCGCCGATGCTTCCGCCTTATCATCTGCCGACGGCGCGAAAATCAACCACATCAACGCCCCGCAAATGGTAAACATCAGGGCAAAGACGGCATACTTTTTCATCGTTTGCTTTTGCTCACCGGTAAGTTTTAGCTTACTCTCATTCTCTTGATTGTTGCCGGTCAACTGCTTTTTATTAGTCATATATTTTTTGTTTTAACAGGTGAATACTATCATTTGCAGGTGCTACCTGCAAGGGAGCAATGTGCCCCGTTTCTATCAGTTCCTTTCTTGTATCGCTTTTACCGATGCTGTGAATGGAGTGAACGGTCATGTAAATGGATACGATACCCAACATCGTACAGCATCCAAGCACGAAGATAAACCGTTTCATGGGAGAAGGTTTCCCGCATACAAGCCGTAAACGGTAAGAGATTAATTCCCAAATACAGTAGAAAAGTTCCTGTGCAAACTCTTTCATAATTCTTCCTTTCTTCTTTAGCGGTCAATTACCCGAATGTCCTTGTTTTCTACAATTTCAAAACCTTCCATCGTAAATCCATGCGGATTGTTATCGCTTCTAACCGAATTAATCAGGTTACAGCGTGTTACCAAACTTCGTTCGGTGATGTTGCTCTCACGGATAATAAGTTGCCTTGCATACGTGGCGACCTTGTACGGATAGGCATTAAAATCACACGCCACGCTATCCACTTGCAACCGTTGATTGATATTGCCTGAAATTATCCGATTGTAATAACCTTTTTCAGTCAAATCTTTGTAGTAAGCAAACGCACTTTTATCCACAAGAAACAAAGCGCGGTGAATATTATTCTCAATAGCGATTTTATCGGGCGAGAGCGTAAAAAACAGCTCATGGAAGCGTTTAACGTGTTCGCGGGCTTCGACCGGACGATTTTGCGCCATGTCTTGCGAGAGAGCCAATATGAGCGACTTGCCCTCATCCAGCACATAGATTTTTTGTCGTTGTGCTTCGGCGAAATTATAGGCACTCACCAGAGAGTAAATCGTAACTCCCCCGCAGAGCAGGACAAATACCAGCGTAAAAAAGCGGATTTGCCGGAAAGCGGTTTCGATATTTTTTAATGATTGAAATTCCATACGTTATTAAATTTTAGTGGTTTAATGATTACTTGACTTAGTGATTGTTTACTGCATACTGAACTTTAATGGTAGGGCGGGCTATTGGGTGAATAACCGGAAGAAGCCCCCCGCGAGCTGCCGGAAGCGGAAGCATAGGCATAATTCCTCCCTTTCGGATTGCTGTCCCCGTAAGAGGGATGGCTACCGTAAGAAGACCCCCCACCGCCGCCGTTTCCATTAATCAAACGCCCCGCTATATTGCCCGTTACCGCTCCGGCAGCACCTCCCGACACTGCGCCCGTTTTATTTACCATAAGCATCAGATTCCGGCTGTAACCGCTCATACCCCCTGCCTGAATAATCCACCCCGCAACCGTTGGAATAGTGAAATACCCCACAATCCCGATTATCATGAAAATGATATATACCGTATTAGAGGCATCTATCGAGAAATTGGGATTGTTTTGAAGTTCGGATATATCGTTTTGAAGCATCAGGACTTGTAATCTTGCCAAAACGGAGGAAAACAAATCCGAAACGGGCAGCCACAGATAGACGCTTATGTACTTGCTTATCCATGCCGTTAGAGTGGACTGGAAGCCATCATAGACGCTGATTGCAAACGCAATCGGTCCCAAGATGGCTAATACAATCAGGAAAAACGTTCTGACGGTGTCAATCACCAAGGAGGCTGACGCAAAGATGATTTCCAACAGTTCCCTGAACCAATCCCGTATGGATTTTTTCAAGGAGTACATTCCCCTCTCCACATACATCCCCGACATGGTTATCAAGTCGGCAGGCGACCAGCCGAGTTCATCCAATTGCCTGTCAAACTCTTCATTAGAAACAAGGTAAGCCGTTTCAGGGCTTTTCATCATGGCTTCGTACTCTAACTTGTCTTTTTGCTGCCGGTAGTGGTTCATGTCGAAAGTTTGGGTTTCAAGCATCCGGTTACAACCCTTTACCACAGGGGACATGACCGAATTAATCGTACCCAGCACAAAGGTGGGAAAGAACATAATACAAAGCCCTATCACAAAGGGACGCAAGAGGGGATAGACATCTATCGGCTCTGCGCGGGAGAGGGATTGCCAAACCTTGTTGGCAATGTAAAACAATGCCCCCAATCCGGCAAGTCCTTTGGCTACCCCCGACATATTACTGCAAAGAGGCATCATATCCGTATATAAGTTACGGAGTATCTGATGCAGGTTTTCAAAATCGACAGCTAAGAGTACCATGATGATTCCTGTTTTTAATTACCAATATCTTTCCCCGGCGTTTCCATACAATGCCCTGATGCGGTCGGAATCCCCTTTCCTTGCTGCCCGCAAATACGATACGGAGATGTTTTTACGGGTATAGTAGGCTACCAAGTTCCGGTAACCAAGCATGGCATGATAGGCTTTGTCAATGGCTACCATACGTTCTGCATCACTCATGGAAAATGCGCCGTCATTAATTACATTCTTAAGTTCCGAGAGTACATCCGCACTCTCACCCAACAAAGTGGCATAGCCAAAGGAAATGGCAGTAAGTTCTTCCGGCAGGTAATTCCCATCCGAAAGCATCAGGCGAAAGTTATTTACATACATATCCGTAATCTCCCCTATCATTAGCATGGTGTTGCGCACTTTTCGGGCATCTTTAAGAAGGTTACTCGTCTTTCTAAGCGCATCGTAATACCCTTTGGTCTGGTCGTAGAGTTTGGCTGTTTCCTTAAAGGTATTCACCGTATTGGTGGCTGTTTGTGAAGTCTGAACAATCTGTTTGGTGGCATTGGCGATGCCCTGCGCCAGATTGGAAGGATCAAGCACCACCCATTGCGCCCCTGCCCTGCCTGCAAACAGGCAAAGGGCAAGAAGGGGCAGGATTATTTTTAGTTGCATCGTTTTCATTGTTTTAGTTTTTTTGTCGTTTGCTTTGAGCTAACTCTTTAATAGCTAATTCGATATTTCCGCCAAACTTTTCCGTTGTACGGAATAGTTCCAGCTTTTCGGTTTCTTCCGTGGTGTATGCCATATATTCTTCTTCGCTGACCTCTGTGGCATACACAGCCGACTGCGTACCCCCCAAACCTATCCAGACTTCCTTATAAAGTCGCCCCGGATGATTCGCCATGTTAATGGAGAGTATCTGCGCTTTTTCCTTGTCCGTCAGCCCCAACATGGCTTGAATACTGTCAAACTTGTTCATGTATTTGCGCTGGTCGAGCAGGATTTTACAATCCGAATTGGTAATGATACTTTCCTTTACAATAGGAGAATTGACAATATCATCCACTTCCTGAGTAACCACAATCGCCTCCCCGAAATGCTTGCGAACGGTCTTAAAGAGGTATCTCAGATAATTTGCCATACTGTCTTTGGCAATAGCTTTCCACGCTTCTTCCAAAAGTAATACTTTGCGAATGCCTTTTAGACGGCGCATCTTGTTGATATACACTTCCATAAGGATGATAGTAACGATAGGAAAAAGTACGGGGTTATCCTTGATGGCATCAATTTCAAAGACGATAAAGCGTTTGGAAAGCAAATCCAACTGTTTGTCCGAATTGAGCAAATAGTCATATTCACCGCCCTTATAAAAAGGAGCCAATACGAACAGGAAGTTCGCCACGTCAAAATCTTTTTCCCGCACTTCTTCCTCTTCCAAACGTTTGCGGTAATCCCTTTTTATAAATTCGTAAAAGGAATTAAAGGAAGGCGCAACAGAAGTATCCGCCCTGAGCAGATTGATAAACTCGTTCACGGCATTGGACAGGGCGACACTTTCCGCCCCCGCCGTTTTTTCGTGTTCCTGTTTCCAAAGAGTAAGAATGAGCGTTTTGATGCTCTCCCGCTTTTCAATATCAAACACCCCGTCTTCGGTGTAGAACGGATTGAAGCTGATAGGATTTTCTTCCGTATAGGTGAAATAAATCCCATCCTGCCCATTGGTGTGGCGATGAATCAGGTTGCAAAGCCCCTCGTAGGAATTACCCGTATCCACCAGCAGGACATGGCTGCCTTGCTCGTAATACTGTCTTACCATGTGATTGGTAAAAAAGGATTTTCCCGAACCGCTTGGTCCCAAGATGAACTTGTTGCGGTTGGTGATAATTCCCTTTTTCATAGGCAAATCCGATAAATCCAATTGTAGGGGCTTGCCTGTTAATCTATCCACCATTTTAATGCCAAAGGGCGAGAGTGAAGATTTATAGTTGGTTTCCTCCGTGAAGAAACAAAGAGCTTGCGGGATAAAGGTATAAAAGGATTCCTCCGCCGGAAAGTCCGCCTCATTGCCCGGAATACCCGCCCAAAACAAAGTAGGCGTATCTATGGTATTGTGTCGGGGCTTGCACTCCATCAGGGCAAGGCTGCTGCCTGCATCGTTCTTAATCCGTGCGAGTTCCTCTCTTGTTTCCGCCCACGCCATCACATTGCAATGGCAACGAACGGAAGTCAGTCCAAAGGAATGGGCTTCATTCAGGTATCTCTCTACCCACTCCTTGTTAATTTGATTGGCGCGGCTGTAACGGGAAAGGGAGTGCATGTTACGCGCCTGTCTTTCAAAAAGTTTCAGGTTCAGGGCGGAATCATCTATAAAAATGAATTGGTTATACAAATGGTTACAGGAAAGCAGCAAGCCCACAGGGGCAGCAAAGGACAAACGGCAATCGCTGCGGTCGGTAGAGAGTTTTTCATACCGGCTGTCCGTTGCCACCTCCGATGGCAGGTCATCTGTGTCGGAGAGCGTATGCAGGCAAAGGAAATTATCGCCGATACGCATTTCTTCGGGACTTAACTGAATGTCCTGCAAACAGGTAGTATCTTCCAATGAAAGGGAAAAATACTTTTCGATGATGCCCGGACTTTCCTTTGTACCCGTAATTTCATCATTGGTAAGGGGAGTAAGTTTTATCAGTCCGCTGTCATTGACAATCCGTTCAAACTGTCCGACTGCTTCCAAAAATTTAGTAACGATTTCCCTGTTCCGTATCTCTTTGGGAATGAGAAAACCTCTGCACAAAGTATTGAAATTGCTTTGCCTTCTCATTCGTTCCTTAGTAGTCTTGGTTAAAAACAGGAAACAGGCATGATTCAGGTAGGGACGTTCGTTAAAGTGCCGTTCAAAGGAACGGGACAAAAAACTGATGTCATCCCTCCCCATATCGGGCATATAGTTTTCCCTGATAAAGAAATCCTGCTTATGCACGATACTGTAATTGGGCAATACCTTGATTGCCTTTGCCCATGCCGAGTGGATAGCTTCATATTCCGCGCTCGTTACGGTAAATAGTTCGGGCAGTTCCACCTTGAAACCAACCGTTATATCGGCATCCTTGCTGATGATACAGCCGTTTTCCACGCTAAGGAGAGGGAATTTGCTCTCCAGAGTAGCAGCTTTTAATAAATTCCTCATACTTCTTCTTTTTCTTTTTGTTTCAATAATCGAAGAAGGCTCCGGCGGTTGATGACATATCGCGGATGGTTGCCCACAGCCTGCCGTTTCATAAGTCCGTGTTCGCCGTATTTACCGTTGAGGTAAAATGTACCATATACCAATATTAAAGCGGTAATGATACCAAAGAGGGCGCATACCCACTGATTGACCCCTGCCATATACAGCACGACCAGCACTACGAACAGTCCCAACAACCCGCCTGCGAATAGGAACAGGTACTGGCTTTTCAGTCCCTTAAATTCCGCCGGTTTGCCTATCCCCTTATTAATGAAATAGTTTGCCATTGTCTTATCTCTTATCCTAAGAAGAAGGAACGAAGAATAGTAGCAGCTACAATCAGGAAGATGCAAGCACCAAACCATGAAGCAGCCGTTTTAGATGTATCAGGGTCGCCGGAAGAAAATTTGGAATAGACCTTTACCCCGCCAATGAGACCTACCACCGCGCCGATAGCATAAATGAGCTTAGTCGCCGGATCGAAGTAGGAAGTAACCATATGAGTGGCTTCGACAATACCCGCCGCGCCATTACCTTGTGCAAGGACATTGACGGCAGTCAGAAGAAAGACTGCCAAGGAGATGAATTTCTGTTTAGTCATCATGATTTTTTCTTTAAGCCCGTGAGGATGGGATACTCCTCACGGGGATGTTTAATACTGTGAATTTTAGTGGCAGGGACTTTTCAAGTCCCGTTTTTTTGTGTTTGAAAAACGCTATCCGTACTCTCTCTTTTTCATGGCTTCTTTAGATTTATGTTTAACTTATAAATGCGGTTATATCAAAATTGCGATATTCCGTATCCTGTTCTGTATCTTCCGTATCCTGCGGTATGATGCTGCCCGCGTACCGTTCAAGTACCGCGTTTATCCTTGCAGCCCTACCCGCATCGGTGGAAATCAACTGTTCAAAAAGGTCGGTCTTTTCCAATGTGTAAAAGACTTCGCCTGCCTTTCGAGTTTTCTCTCCGTCTCCCTGCGGATTATCCGCCGCCTCGATAGCTTGCGCTATTTCCTCGTAAGTGAATCCCCCAGCCGCTTCTGTATCTCCTTTCAATACCTGCCGAAGTTCTTCGGCTTCCTCCTCTGCATCCGGTTCGTCGGTTTCTTCCATGTTGCCCCTTTCCAACGGATAATCTATATGTATCCGTTCTACTTGAGAAGCAAATACCCCATCCAATTCTTCGGGTGGAATAACTGCCCCCGCTTTTTCCTTATCAGATACAAATATAATTTGTTTTTTCCCGCTTGATTCCGTTTTTTCTTCGGTGGCAGTGGTTGGCGTCGGTGTGGCAGTGGTTGGCGTCGATGAATTTCGAGAAATGTAGCTATAATGCTTCTTTACAATTGCATCCGCCTCATCCGCTTGCTTCCGCTCAGGAACATCACCGCCCTTGACAGCCTCCCCTCCTTTGGGACAGGCTATCCGGTAGAGGAGGTACAGGGCGATAAGGATGACTGTAATGGCAAATACTTTCATCTTAGATTAAATCCTTTCTACTCCTTTTGTATAATTTATTAATCTCATCCCTGTATGCCTCCAAATGCAGACGTAATACGTTGTCGATGTAACTTCCCATAGTAACGCCTCTGTCCGCAAGCGTGCGTGTAATTTCTGAAACGGCAGCGTGTACATCCTCACTGATATAAACGCACCTGCGGGTTTTTTCTTGACGGGGTTTTACCTCATTCGTTTGCAAGAAATTAGATTCATAATCCTGCGGGGATTCCTTGGATTGCTTCGTAATAGCAAATACTCTGATTGTTGTTTTCATATGCTTATTTGGTATTAAAATGATTTTATAAAATGTTGTCCTTATTCTTTTGCTTATAGGATTGATTGATGTCATCCTGATAACTCTCAAAATGATGCGCGAGGATATTGTCAATATAGCTGAACAGGGATACCTCGTTGCCCCCGATTACCTGAACGATTTTTTGTATTCGCTCGTGAAACTCCTTGCGGATATAAACCGTTTTCCCCAATCGGGCAGTAATGTTTGATTCCTTGATGAACAGCGATTCATAATCTTGCCCTTTGCCACGCTTACGCCTGCTTTCCTCTTTTTGAGGCTCAAGGGGCAAGGGCGTTTCCTCTTGGGGAGGTGGTTGCTTCTCCTGCGAAGCGGGTACATTTTCAACCTCAACCGTCTTGTCTTTCTTGACGGAGGCGAGAATGAAACTTTCGTCTATTTCGTCAGGGTTAATTCTTTTGGTCATACTTGATTTACCTTTTTATAGTTTGACATAGTTCGTTTATTAATTCCTCTATATTGCTGCCTTTCATCAGGCTCTTATCCACGGGGAAAAGCGTGGAACGGAACACGGGCTTATGCGTACCGGTCATCTCCCTGCGGAAACGCTTGCTGTCGGGAAGAAGGGTGTGCATAACCTGTAAGCCCAACTGGGCGATGGCTTGCTCATAAGCCTTGTACAACTCTGTTTTTTCCCGACCGTCAACCATGTTCCAAACGAGGTGTAAGCTCTTTATATTGGTCTTTCCGGTGGTTATCAGGTTGTCGTTTACGGTGGTGGCAAATTGCAGGGTACTTTCCAAAACAACCCTGTCGGCACTCACGGGTGTGAAAACATAATCCATTGCTGCAAGCGTTTTCAACACTCCGGCGCTGTTGAGCGTTCCGGGCAAGTCGAAGAAAATAAAATCAAGTTCGCTCTTGTTTTGTAGTTTCTCTGCTACGCCGATAGCTTCCATTGCGGTACTTTCCTCTATATCGTAGGCTTTCTTTTTCAAAGCGGTAAATTGAACGTGAGCCATCTGTTTATAGTGATTGTCTTCCATAACCTGCCTGACATCCCGCTTACGCATATCAGCGATACTGTGTTGGGGAAAGTCGCAATCCACCACAGCCACGTCGTAGCCGCGCACATAGTGTAAATAGCTGGCTGCCAATACGGTCAGCGTGGTTTTGCCCATTCCGCCCTTTTGGGTGGAGAAAGCGATAAATAAAGGCTCTTTTTTCATGGTGTTTTTTTCAGTTTTAATGTGAATGAATATGAGTGCTAAAATCAGGATGCGTATATCCGTGTATCCGGCTAATCGCCCCGCTTGCCGGTTAATCAACCGCCCCGCTGACTGCCTGTGTGTTTGCCCAAACGGACAATCGTTCCTCTGTTTGTCCCGCCCAACGTATAGCCAGCCATCTGTCCCAATGACCAATTCTGTGGCTGCCCCTATGCCTGTCCGGCTGTGGGTAGGTTTATTTCTTTGTCCGGTTGATGGTACAATTAGCGGTTTCATGGTACAATCAGTTTTATATCTGTCTGAATTTACATCCGGCTGTATGGCTATACCTGTTCTTTCTCTACAAAGTAATATATAAAAAATGTGGAATTTATCACCTTCCAAGAGGGTGGCAGTGGTTGGCGTCGGTGTGGCAGTGGTTGGCGTCGGTGTGGCAGTGGTTGGCGTCGGTGTGGCAGTGGTTGGCGTCGGTGAGCATAGAGATTTTCCCAAAATCTACCCCTAACTTTGTCAAATCACTCCTAAAAATGAATCCTGCCACGAGCAGAAAAGTAAAAAAGCAGATAGTATGAACAGGACAAATCCATACCGGATAATATCCAAAGTCAATAAGGCTAACGCCCAATCCGCCCAAAGGCGGATTTTATTGTCAATGGACAATGGCAAGTTGTATTTTGAGTGCCTCAAAATATTTTCAGTACCTGAAAATCACTTGCCCCTTATGCTTTATGTAAGGGGACAAAAACGCTTCCGAAGTCTGCGTTTTTAACAGAATATTCGATTGTACTTAGCTTGCTTTGTATCTCGTTTTGAGCGGTCGAAGCTGAAAGACAAAGTATAGTTTATCACTTCCTTACATCTCTAATAAGGAACTCAAAGTGATAAAAGTGGATAAGGTGGCGATGGATTATTACATGAGATTGACCAATTTTCATTCCCAATTTCGAGTAATTAGCAACAAATAATAATCAGGTTACAAAGGCTATTCAAACGACTTTTGCCGAAAAAGAACCTTGCTTTTCTTTATCAATTGGAAAAAGCGACAATGGAATTGATTGCTATTAAACAAGAAAATTATTCAATTGACAAAGAAATTTGAAGAAAAATACTTGAACAAATGAATATAAATCTGATTTAATCAATATCTTTGCGAAATACATCAATAATCATAAAGATGAAGGATATTAATAGATTGAAGATTGTGCTTGCTGAACAGAAACGCACAGGTAAATGGTTGGCAGAGGCTTTAGGAAAAAATGAGGCAACTGTTTCCCGTTGGTGTACGAATGAAGCTCAACCGTCAGTAGAAACTTATATACAAATAGCAAAAGCATTGAATGTGGATGTTAGAGAGTTGTTTAACACTACGAAGTAAGTATTATTGAAATTACAGAATGTTTCATTCTATAAAATTACAGCAAAAATGGAACAAATATAAAAACAAATAATATGGCTATAGAAGTTCAAATAGAAGACAACAAAATTTACGCTCCACTATCTGATAAGTGGTTGGTGCTGACACCTGAAGAAGAGGTAAGGCAAGAATACATTTGCCGACTTGTAAACCATTATGGCTACAGTATTGACCAAATGCAACAAGAAGTAACTGTTGCTGAAGGTAATAAAAGAGGTACAGGAAGAGCCAGTGCTGATATTGTTGTTTGGCAAAATAAAGAAGATGTTTTAAAAAAACCGCCTGTTATAGCTGTTGAATGTAAAGCCGACAACATTAATATTGTTGAAGGTGATTATTGGCAAGGTTCACATTATGCAAGATATATGAAAACTCCGTTTTTCGTAACCACCAATTTGAAACACACAAAGGTTTTCAAAGTAAATCTTGACAGTTTTCCTAAAGACTTAGAAGATGAAATTTTAGACATTCCAAGTTGCGATGACTTGAAGAACGAAAAGAGAATAAAAGACTTATTAACTCAAACAAAAGCATTTACAAGAGACGAGTTTAGTAATCTACTTTTCAGATGCCATAATATAATTCGTAATAACGATAAACTTTCTCCCGAAGCCGCATTTGACGAAACAAGTAAAATTTTGTTTATGAAAATTCGCTATGAAAGAAATCCTGATGAGGAAAATATTTTTTCATTAAAACAATTTCATAAACAAGAAGCACATTATGAGAAAAACATAAGACCAATAAACATCAAACGAAATGGGCCCAAAGATGATATCCCGTATATGGATTATTGGTTTGAGTTGACAAAAGATGAGTTCAAAGATGATGATTTGTTTGACCCGAATGAAAAAATAAAAATAAAGCAAGCCAGCTTTGAAGCCATTGTAAAGGCTTTGGAAATTTATAATTTATCTACTACATCAGACGATGTAAAAGGAATTGCATTTGAAAAATTTCTTGGTAAAACCTTTAGGGGTGAATTAGGGCAATTTTTTACACCGAGAACGATTGTAGATTATATGGTTGAAATTCTTGACCCACAAGAAGGTGAAACAATGTGTGACCCTTGCTGTGGCAGTGGTGGATTTTTGATAAAAGCTTTTGAATATGTAAGAGCAAAAATCGAAAAGGAAATTCAAGAAGCTAAAGAGAAAACAAAAACAAAATATTATACCGATGCTTATGAAAGGCTTAGCAACAAGGAAAAGGAAAAAATTGACCAAAAAGTAAATGAGCAATTTAATTTACTAAATACTGAATTAGACATCAATAATCCGGAAAGCCGTATTCGCAGACTTTCTTATGACTGTATCTTTGGAACTGATGCTAACCCCCGTATGGCAAGAACTGCCAAAATGAATATGATTATGCATGGTGACGGACACGGCGGGGTTCACCATCATGATGGCTTGTTAAATGTGAATGGAATTTTTGAAAACCGTTTTGATATAATTTTGACTAATCCTCCATTTGGAGCACGGGTCGAAAAATCACTGAAAATTACTGAACAAGACAAATACAGCGACAAAGTTAAAATTGCAAAGTATACAGAACGCTATGGAGAAAAATATTCGAAAGCATTAGGACAAATCAATGACAATATTGGCAAATCTGTTTTGAGTTTATACGACCTTGGAGGTATGAGCAGTCTAACAGAAGTTTTGTTCATTGAAAGATGCTTACACTTACTTTGTCCAGGGGGAAGAATGGGCATTGTATTGCCTGAAGGAGTTTTGAATAATACCAAACTTCAAAAAATGAGAGATTATGTTGAAAGCAGAGCAAAAATTATCAATATCACTTCTATTCCACAAGACGTATTTATTGCTTCAGGAGCAACCGTAAAACCCAGTTTACTTTTTTTTAGAAAATTCACAGAAGAAGAGACAAAGGAATACAATAGGGTTAAAGAAGATGCAACAATATCTGTAACAACTAAATACAAAACTGAAAAAAAAGAATTAGAAAATCAGTTGAAAGTTATAGGACTTGAGAAAAAAGAAAAGAAAGAACTGAACAACAGATTAAATCGGTTGCTTCAACAGATAGAAGATGAGATTAAACTTGAGGTAAAAGCAAAGTTTGATTATGAAATTCCAATTGTTGAGGTAGAAAAAGCTGGTATAAGTACAACTGGCACACCAATAGACAACGAGTTAGTACCTGTTGCAAAAGAATTTAGAAAATATAGAATTAAAAATGAAATTTGGAAAGTCCATTTTGCAACTGTACAATATGAAGTGTATGATGGCAGGTTTCAAAGAGTAGTTGCAACAGGAGAGCCTGAAATATTTTATGAAAAAAAATGCATGTAATGACTACAGAAACAACAAAAGAGAAGATGAAGTTTGTGTCTTTTCGTGACCTTGTGTTGTGGGACGTAAAACGCTATGCTTCTAACAAAATAAAATCAGACTACCCTATCGTAAGATTGGGCTTGCATATACAAGAACAAAGCCCAAAAATAAAGTTGTTTAATTCCCCAAAAGAAGAATTTGGCATACTCGGCGTAAACAATAAGATTGGGGTTTTTGATGCTTACAAAGAAAAAGGAGCTAACATAAACCAAGCCTACAAACGAATTGAAAAAGGTTGGTTGGTTTACAACCCGTACCGCGTAAATGTTGGAAGTATTGGTATGCGAACCGAAGAACACAAACATGAATTTATAAGCCCTGCTTATGTAGTATTTAGCTGTAAAGAAACGCTTCTACCCGATTTTCTTTATAAGCTTTTTAAAACCGAACGCTTCAATACAATAATCAATGAAAGTACAACTGGTTCAGTAAGGCAAAATTTGACAATTGATGTTCTAAAATCGTTAGACATAGCCCTTCCACCAATAAAGATTCAGAAAGATTTACTTGACAAATACTATCTAAAATCAAAAGAGTCCATAAAGCTAGACAAAATCGCTATGGCTGTAGAACAAAAGATTAATCCCTATCTGTTAGAGGAATTAGGTGTAAGAATTGAAAAGAATGAAAAAAAGAAAGGAATAACTTTTACAAAATTCAGTTTGATTGATCGTTGGGCGGTTGATTACATCTTCAATATTAATTCAATACAAGGAATTACAGAAGCTAAATATCCCGCGATTAAAATAAGAAATCTCTTGTTGTCATGTCAATATGGATTATCATCAAAGGCAACAGAAGAACCTATTGGTATACCAATGTTGCGTATGAATAACATTAATAATTCTGAATTAGATATTGATGATTTGAAATACATTACAATTGATAATAGGCAAAAAGAAAAAATACTCTTAAACAAAGGAGACTTACTTTTTAATAGGACAAATAGCAAAGAGTTGGTAGGTAAAACAGCCGTTTTTGAATTAGATGGGGAGTTTACTTTTGCCTCTTATTTGATTCGGTTAAAAATTGATACTGAAAAAGTTAATGTTCATTACCTAAATTACCTTTTCAATTCTCGAATAGGTAGAGTTCAAATAGATATGATTAGTAGGCGGATTTTAGGTCAAGCCAATGTCAATGCACAAGAGTTGCAAGAGTTTATTTTTCCTATCCCTGATTTAGAAACTCAACATCTGATTGTAAGTAATATTTTGAAAATTAAATACGAAGCAAATACATTAAAACAGAAAGCAGAGCAAAATCGAAACGAGGCAATAAAAGAATTTGAACAAGCAGTTTTTAAATTATGACTCATGACAGAGCAAGAGCTTAAACAAATAAAGGTAAACAAACAAAATGTTTCCATAACTACGACTAAACGCAAACTTATAAATGCATTAAGATGTGAAAGAAGAACTTGTGGAAATGTAGGATTTATAAATAAATTTCTAAAAGATTATGAAATTGAAACATATCCATCTTATATATATGGAAATATTGATGATACAATTAATGTAATATACAAACCTAACAACATACCTTTATCGAAATTTAAATTGTATTTTTTATCAATCAACGGATATAAGAATTTAAATAACATTTCAATTGATTTTGAAAATACTGAAAATTATTGCGCTTTTATTGGGTTAAATGGATCGGGGAAAAGTAATGTATTAGAATCTGTTAGCGCTATTTTTAAAAGTTTGTACTATATAGCAACTTTAGATTATTCAAATTCAAAAAAACACGGTTGTTCTTTTTCATACACAATATGTTATGCTTTAGATGGAATTTATTATCATATTAAAGACGACAAATTACTAAATGGAGGAAAATTGAACTTAACTATGCTCCCTAAAAATATAATTGCTTCTTATAGTGGAGAAGATATTCGTCTCTGGGAGAATTATTATAAACCCGTCTATGAAAATTATTGCAACGAGTTAATCGTTGAAAAACAAGGATTTTCTCCACCATTTCTTTTCTATGTAAATCGGGATCAGTGGGAAATTGCAATGTTAGTTTTATTGTATTCCGAAGATTTTGATGTTAAATCTTTTATTGATGAACTAATAGGAGAAAAACAATGTGTGATTTCATTTGAATTTGTAAATGAGAATTTTCCTATATGGGAAGAAACAGCAACAGCAGTATTTGTTGAAAAGCTAAAAGAAAAAGGCAAATATACCATTAATGAATTTAGAGATTGTATAAATACAATTAGTTTTATCGACCAATCAAGTTCATTATTTTATTATTTATATAGAAGTTCAACAGATAAAGGAAACCGATTAATAGCAAAAATAAATATTTCTTTTGGCGATGGCAGTTCATTGGAAGGACTAAGCGAAGGTGAAAAAAGGATGATATTAATCAATACTATTATACATATTCTTGCAACTCAAAATAGTTTGTGTTTATTTGATGAGCCAGATTCTCACATTCATATTTCAAGAAAAACAGACTTGATAAAATTAATAAACAATGCCCAGAAATATAGTATCTTAACGACACACTCTCCCGTTTTTTTGGGGAAAATGGATCCTAAAAATATACGTTTTCTCGATAGAGGAAAAATTAAATCCATGGATATTTTAGAACAAATATCTAACATTTCGAATGGAGAATTCAATTATATAGAGGGCGCTTTTGTTTTGACATCAAAATATACTATTGTTGTTGAAGGGACATACGATATCAAATATATAAAAAAAGCAATTGAAATTTTCTCCAATAAAGACAATAAGTATAAAAAACTAAGAAAAGTAGCATTTGTTCCAATGGGAAGTGCGGATAATGCTCAATCATTTTTTAATGATGTAATAATTAATCTGCTACGTGTTGCTGATAAGATTTTGTATGTTTTTGATTACGATCAAAATGGTGTTAGGGGTTGGAAGAAAATCAATGAATTGAAAAACACTCATAGCAAACTTGAACAAATTTACTATCAAGATAATTATACCAGCATCTATGATTCTAATTCTACTAATATAACACAACCCTTTTATGTTGAAGACTTATTTGACGAAAATTGTTATTCTTGTATTATGAATTGTTTACATAGTAAAAAGAAATACAAGGAATTTAAGGTGATAAATCAGAAAGTTCATGATATGATAAAAAATGAGATACAACGTAAATATGAGTTATTTGCTCCCAATTATTATAATGGTTTTCAATCTTTGTTAGATAAAATATTAAATGTATTTTCGCTATGAATAAACCCTGTTGAGAGGCTGTCCAAAATATTTTGTAAACGTTCCATTTTTTGCGATTTTGTAAAATATAAATAACTGAAATGCAGTGATCAAAAAGAGGGAAGATTATGGTGAACATACCCTATATTTTTATGACTGTCGAATTTTTAAAGTGTTAGTAAGGTTCGTAGGATTCATTTCAAGTTTCTTCTTTTCACCGGATTATTATAAAATTCAAGTCAGGGCAGAATAAAGTAACGTGAGTTCTTCTTATGATTTACGCAAGGGCAAAGTGATAATTTTTCTCATAAACTTTGTTAAGTTTTATAACTGCAAACATTCTCAATACAAGTTTTGCTCTGACGGCGTTTAAGACCGACATTTTATTTTTTCCTTCGGCCACTTTTCGGGCGTAGTACTCTCGCAGTTCTCCGTCCTTTTTTCGCGTGGCAACCGACAATGCCGCCAAATGTAAAAGAACTTTTATGCTTTTGTCTGCACGGTGCGACACTTTACTTTTAGAACGAACACTCGTTCCCGAATCGTACCTAAAAGGCGCCACTCCTGCGTGAGAGCAAAACTGTCGTGCATTCTTAAAATCCTTGAACGCATTGGTTTCAACTATCATTTTTACAGCCACTTTCTTGCCCACCCCGTCAATGGAACAGAGCAATTCGTGTTGGTGCGCAAGCGTTGCATCACTCTGAATCAACCGTTCTATTTCTTGTTCTATTTCCACAATAGACAACTCCAACTCCTTTATTTGTCTTTTCAGGCGTTTGCTTTTACTGGCATAATTTTCCTTGCTCATAAAACGCTTTTGATCGGTAAGTTGTCCCTGATATTTACACTTGTCCGATACATACATATCACGTTCGCTGACTAATTGTTTAAGCGATGCCATGTTCTGTCCGGGCAATTTAAACAAACGGGCTTTGTCCTGAAAACGAAGGGCATAAGCGGCTATCTTGCGGGCATCCAACCTGTCGTTCTTTCCACGTTGAACCTCTGAACGATGCTTGATTTCCGCCGGATTTTCCAGCCATAAATCAATTCCCAATTCCTCGCATGCACAACCCAAGGGATAGGTATATTGACCCGTGTATTCGGCACATAACAATACATCCGGTTTCGTGAGGGAAAACTCCTTTAATCCGTTTTTCAAAGAACTTTTTATCGCACAAGTCGTATTCTCCACCATACATTCCTTCAAGATCTTTTCGCCTGTCGCTTGAAAGCAAAAATCCAATTTTTCCTTACTCACATCCATACCAATTACAACTTTTTTCATAATTTTGTCTTTTGAAGAAATCCAAGAAGAAAAGAAGGGAACTTGAAATAATCCTAACAACCTTAATAACATTAGGTTAATTTCTTATACAGGTCTATATTTCAAGAAAACCAATGCAGAACTAAAGAACTCAATAAGTCGTACTTTTCGACGTAAATAGTTTACTGCGTGGTTTCCTTTCTTTTTGAATCTATTGTTAATATTCTTTCACAAAATTAGTCGCCTTTTTTATCGATGCAAATCTAAGGTCAACGTAAGATACTATTTTATATTATTGATTATTGGGTCTTTATGTTTTCTGCATCCAATAATGACAGTCTATTTGTAAATAATTAATAGTGAATATCATGCAAAAACAAGGACATTTGTATTATAGTAAATCCTTTTGGTATCTATTAAAAAGTAAAACGTTTATATACAGGATGTTATTATCTCGCTTATATCGAACTCACGTTAAAGTAAAATAATCTGTAAAGTTTTTTTAGAACAAGTCAGGGCTTTGTGCAAGAGGCTGTCCCAAAAGTCAAAATTTACACAAAAATAATATTGTAATTAATTGATAATCAATACTACAATATTGTAAGAAAGACTTATTAGAAAGCCTCTTGTACAAAGGGCAAATAATTAATAGTCAGAAAATTTGTTTGCATGAAAAAAAAGAGTAACTTTGAACCCAAGTTTTATGCAGACAAGAGTGGACAAAAGCAGTCAAAACAGACCCTTTCAAGTGCGCTCCAAATCGTACCCCATAAGGCAAAAGTAAGAGATAACACATTGAATTTGAATAAGTTGAAGCGATTGGTTCATATCCCCCCGCTTCCGCAAATAACGCTGATTACCAGCAAATTACAAGATTAACACCCAACTTTACACCACACAATGTAAAGACGGGTGTGTGTTTAGTCCTTAGACTTTGGGGTATTATACCATGTTTAGGTGAAAAATAATAATATCGGTTTGATGTCGGACAAAATCCATATTCATACAGTCACTGTAAGGTGCAATATGACAAATGCTTTGGGAGCAGGGGGTCGTGGGTTCGAATCCCGCTACCCCGACGGTTGAAAATCAAGCAGTTACAAAGAAATTTGTAACTGCTTTTTCTTTTGATGTACATGCAATTTGCATGCAACTCCGTTGATGTTGTATCCCGTTTTTTGCATGTACTCCAGTGCTATGCCAACCATTGCTTTATCCGTCAACCTCTCCTTGTCCTGCATGGAAAAGTCCAAAGAGATATGAGCTATCGGTTTAGTTATTTTCGGATTCATTTGATTTTGGGTGATGAAGCTATGGGTGATAGAATCCTTATCTTTCAGACGTACTCCTTCGGCATAAAGTAATTGAGCTTTATTTTTATCCAAGACATAACCCACTACTCCCCTGAACCCTCTCCCCTGTACTATCTTAGCAACCATCTTCAATCCGTTTGATGATGTTATCCAATCCTTTCATCGTGTCCATACAATTCCGGTGAGCTTCCCCATATCCCGCAGCATTAGCCTTGCGTGCAAGCTGATTTACGTTGTTCGCCATGCTGGAAAGCTGTCGTATTTGCCCCATGAGTTCGGATGATAACCGCTCCTTTACCACACTCGACTGAATACAGTTACGGATGATTCGCTTCGGGTAATACTCGCCAAACGCGCTTTGGATTTGAGCGAATAATATTCTTCCGTTGCCATTTTCAGGGTTACTTTATATCCTTTTTTTCGGCAGCTTCCTTTCTTGGTCTGCCGTTTTTATTCTTGTTTTTTATCGTGTTCATACGTGTTATTTTTACTGCTATTAAATGAGACCGGCGGGATGTTTGCCTCGCAGAGCAAAGTTTTGGTATGACCAAAACACAAACTTGCTCCCTCAAGAAAATAAAAGCAACTCCCGCTTTCTTATCGCTTACCGTTTGAATCTTAAACTCTTCTTTTTTACTTCCGGTTTTACCTTCGGTTTTTGACATAGATAGTCATTCAAGTCCTTACACTCTGTGTATTTAGTTGACCTGTTATACGCAGTAGAGCAGGTTGAGTGTATAAGCTGAGTTGCCCTTTGCTCTGCCTCGTCATTGTCCAGATAGGTATAAATATCCTTGTGAGCTTTTATGAAGTCCATCGCCTTGGATACGTTCGCTATCGAATTAAGGATAACGGCATCGTATTTGGTTTGCTTCACACTTTGCAGTGTGAGATAGGAAAAAGGAAATCCCAAAAGCCTTCAAAGACTAAACAGGTATTTCGATTGTTTCGAACCGTTGTAATATCTTTGGATGGAATACATCCTTTGAAACCTAACGGACTGCTTAATTCATATCCACCTTTGTCGTTCTTAAAGCCAATCGAAAAATAGTTTCTGCCATTTATCCGGTAATGGATTTCTCTGCAGTATAGATTTGCTGGTTCCAAGTCAATCTTGCGTTCCCTGACAAAGTCTATCAATGCCGGATGAATAATCGGTTGCACTTTCAAGATAGTCGTTGTCTGTTCCTGTTGTCTGTCTTGATGATTCCCGTGAAAGGAAAAAGAATCAAAGCCCATGCCTGTATATTTCTTTTCCAACTTGCCGGCTGCCTCATGGAAAGAACAATGCTCCATGTGCATTACAAGGTCTATCAATATGCCTCCCTCATTGTTGCCAAAATCCTTCCAGAGATTTTTAGTATAATCCACTTTGAAACTTGCATCATGCTCTTCCCTGAGTGGGGAATGATACATCCCGTAATAGCCATAGGTCTTTACAGGATGAATATTCATCTCCGCCAAGTAATTCTTTATCAAAATAGTATTTAATATATTCATAATCAATCTATTTCATTTGTTGTATTTTTTCTTTCACCGGATAATTATTTCAGGAAAGGAGTATCTTAAATTCTGTAATATTGTAAGAAAATACACTTTTCTTGCTGTTACTCAGATATTTATCTGCCTTACATTTTTCTTACGAAAAGATTAGTTTGTAAGAGTTCTTATCGTTTGTTAGTCTGTAAGAACTTTGTAAGGGTATTGTAATATATTTATAATAGTAATAATCAATATATTAGAAGAAATATCTAACATTCTAACATAATTTCTTCCACTTCTTATTTTTATGAGCCAACTAAACCTCCAAAGGAACATCTTTAAAAGCAGGAAATTTCTTTATTATAACTGTATTATTCATAAAAAAGCGGGAATTTTATCCATTATAATGCTATTCTTGTGGAATTTTATCCATCATAAA
>SNRY01000065.1_pt1 | contig 44169 bp, 32 predicted proteins | sample 4693421 | NCBI WGS metagenome assembly SNRY01 (sample SAMN11003215, study PRJNA524138) | termite gut metagenome | isolation source: Bacteroidetes bacterial symbionts from single cell of protist host amplifed... | host: Streblomastix strix ... | reverse complement strand
TAATGAATATTGATGATTTACTCTGCGTGGGGGCTACCGATAACATTTTGGTATCGTCCACTATCGGGCGAAACAAACTGCTGATTCCCGGCGAAGTTATTTCGGCGATAATAAACGGTACGGACGAATTGGTTGCCGGATTGCGCGAAATGGGTATAGGTATTTACACTACCGGCGGCGAGACTGCCGATGTGGGCGACTTGGTTCGTACCATTATTGTAGATAGTACGGTTACCTGCCGCATGAAGCGCAGCGACGTAATCGACAATGCCAATATCCGCACGAGAGATGTTATCGTAGGACTTGCTTCTTACGGACAAGCAACATACGAGAAAGAATATAACGGTGGCATGGGTAGCAACGGGCTGACTTCCGCCCGGCACGATGTATTTGCCAAGTATTTGGCGGAGAAATATCCCGAAAGTTATGACGCTTCGCTTCCTGCCGGTTTGGTGTATGCCGGGAGTTTGAAGTTGACGGACGAAGTGAAGGATTCCTCTTTGAATGCCGGAAAACTGGTACTTTCTCCCACACGGACATACGCGCCGGTGATAAAAAAGGTATTGGATACGCTTCGCCCGTACATCCACGGTATGGTGCATTGTTCCGGTGGGGCACAAACAAAAATATTGAACTTTGTTGATAGCATGCGCGTTATCAAAGATAACTTTTTCCCTGTTCCTCCCTTGTTTAAGATCATCCAAGAGCAAAGCGGAACGGATTGGGCGGAGATGTATAAAGTCTTTAATATGGGACACCGGATGGAAATTTATTTACCGGAAGAATTTGCAGGAGAAATAATAGAGATTTCCCAAAGTTTTGGAATTGATGCAAAAGTAGTGGGACATATAGAAGAAGGGAAAAAGGAACTAATAATAAGGAGTGAGTTTGGAGAGTTTAAATATTGACCAAAGGAAAGGCATATACAATAAACGCATTAAATTGTAACGGAAAATTGTGAATTTTTGTAACTATCCGAACACAACTTTTACCCCTTCTTCTACTTTCCTTATAGCGATAAGTTCTATTTTCCGTTTTTTGTCATCTAGCCCTTGCAAATTATGCTTCGGAAGAATAAATTTTTTAAATCCTAATTTCTCTGCTTCTCCAATCCGTTGTTCAATCCGGCTGACCGGACGGATTTCTCCCGATAACCCGATTTCTCCCGCCAGACAAATATCCGTTTCCACTGCTATATCCATGTTCGACGAAAGGATAGCGGTAATCACTGCTAAATCAATGGCAGGGTCGTTCACTTTCAGTCCTCCGGCAATATTCAGGAATACATCTTTTTGTGCTAACTTGAAGCCTACGCGCTTTTCGAGTACGGCTAACAGCATGTTCATCCGGCGAATATCAAAGCCTGTGGCTGATCGTTGAGGATTACCATACACTGCCGAGCTGACCAATGCCTGTGTTTCAATCAGAAAAGGACGTACTCCTTCAATAGCGGAAGCAATGGCTACCCCACTCATCCCTTCGTGGTCTTGTGATAATAGCAGTTCCGAAGGATTGCTTACTTGCCGCAAGCCGTCTTGACGCATTTCATAAATTCCTAATTCGGCGGTACTCCCGAACCGGTTTTTTATGCTGCGGAGGATGCGATACATATAATGTTGATCGCCTTCAAATTGTAGCACGGTGTCAACAATGTGTTCCAGTACTTTGGGACCGGCAATGCTCCCTTCTTTGTTTATATGCCCGATAAGTATAACGGGAATATGGGTTTCTTTGGCAAAACGGAGGATAGAAGCCGAACATTCACGTACTTGCACAATACTTCCCGGCGACGATTCTATTGTTTCCATAAAGACTGTTTGAATGGAATCAATAATTACGATATCGGGGTGAAGGTTTTTAATATGTACATAGATTTGTTCCAAAGACGTTTCGCAAACAATGAAGCAATTGTTTGATTGGTTGGTAATACGGTCGGCACGTAACTTTAATTGATGCGCACTTTCTTCTCCCGAAACGTAAAGGATACGTCTTTCGGGAATTTTAAGAACGGTTTGCAACACTAATGTGGATTTTCCCACTCCCGGCTCTCCACCGATTAAAACTAATGAACCGGGTACTAATCCGCCTCCTAATACGCGGTTTAGTTCGTCGTCGTAGGTGTCTATACGCAGTTCGTCGTTGGCTTCAATTTCCTGTAAGGTTATGGGTTTGTTTTTGGGTGTTTCGATGTCGGAGAAAAGTCGTCGATTTGGTACTTCTTTGCGTATGATTTCTTCCGTGTATGTGTTCCATTCGCCGCAGACAGAGCATTTTCCTACCCATTTGAGTGATTCCTGCCCGCAATTCTTGCATACATAGACTGTTTTGTCTTTTGACATTTTCTTATGAAGTATAAAACGAATACGCCCCTCCCTTTAAGCTTACACAAATGCTCGTATTCATACGAGTTTTGAGGTCTCCATGTTGTTTCGAACTGCCTTTGTGTCCTTATTTCTTTAACTAAGGATAGAATAAAGCACTATTGACAATACACCCAAGATTACAAGCGATATGAATACCATTTTAACAACTTTCTCGCCCTGTTGTGCTTCTTTTTTGCTACGGACTTTCTTTTTATTCTTTCCCATAATGATGATAGTATTATAAAGTTAATAATAAAGCATTAATTATCTTCTTCGGAAGAAAACTCCATTAAGTAAGCCTTAATAAATTCGTCTATTTTTCCATTCATTACTCCCGTCACATCCGAAGTTTGGTAATTAGTACGGTGATCTTTCACACGACGGTCGTCAAATACATAACTTCGTATCTGCGAACCCCATTCTATTTTCTTCTTTCCCGCTTCGACTTTGCGTTGTTCAGCCAGTTGTTTTTGCAATTCCATGTCATAAAGTTGTGAACGGAGCAGACGCATGGCATTCTCACGGTTATCAAGTTGCGAACGGGTTTCCGTGTTTTCAATCAATATCTCTTTTTCCTCGCCGGTATCGGGGTCTTTATATTTATAACGAAGGCGCACACCTGTTTCTACCTTGTTTACGTTCTGACCGCCCGCACCGCCCGAACGGAATAAATCCCATGTGATGGCAGCCGGATTTATCTGCACTTCTATCGTATCATCTACCAGAGGGGAGACAAATACAGAAGCAAAAGATGTCATGCGTTTGCCCTGCGCATTGTAAGGAGATACGCGTACTAAACGGTGTACACCGTTTTCACCTTTCAGGTATCCGTAGGCATAATCACCTTCTATTTGAATGGTGCAGGTTTTGATACCGGCTTCGTCACCGTCCTGCAGGTTGGAAATAACGACTTTGTATCCGTTATCTTCTATCCAATGCAAATACATACGCATTAGCATAGATGCCCAGTCTTGGCTTTCCGTTCCTCCCGCTCCTGAGTTTATCTTTAGCACGCAACTCATTTGGTCGGCTTCCTGACGAAGCATATTTTTTAACTCCAAGTTTTCTACGGCTTCCAATGCTTTGGCGTATGCCCGGTTTACTTCTTCTTCCGTCACCAGACTGTCTTTATAGAAATCGAAAGAAAGTTCCACCTCGTCGCTCAATGTTTTCACTTCGTTATATCCGTCAATCCATTTTTGCAATCCTTTTACCAGCTTCATTTGGCTTTCGGCTTTCTTTTGGTCGTCCCAAAATCCGGGAGCTTGCGTTCTCAGTTGTTCTTCTTCGACTTGAATTTTCTTTCCATCGACGTCAAAGATACCTCCTCAGCGCATCTGTACGCTCTTTCACGTCTTTAAGTTGTTCAATGGTAATCATAATTGATTTGATAAATACCCGTAGTGCATTATAAAATAATAATTACACTACGGATTGATAAATTTATTTCGTACAAATATAATTAATTCACCCGTAGTACATTAATAATTTAAGAAAAAATACCCGAAAGACATCAAGATTACGGTCATCTACGTCTCCTTTTAGTAGATATTAAACCGGTTGCGAATTATTTACGAAAGATATTCCTGCAAAAGGAGTACTGGTTTGAGATACGTTTTATACTTTTGTCTTGAAATGTTTCATTTCTTATTTTAAATTAGTTGCGGAGTTAAGGGATTATGGAATCTCTTTGGGACAAGTGAAATAGTATTGAACATACAACCTAATACGAGTATCAGATTTTATGAATTACTACAATGAACGGGAAGCTCTTGCGCTGCTTCAAAAAGAAGATACACAAAGGAGAGGATTTGAAATGATTGTCCGAAAATATGGCGAACAGCTTTATTGGCAAATTCGACGGATGGTGCTTTCACACGAAGATGCTAATGATATTCTTCAAAATACGTTCATTAAAGCATGGTTAAATATCAATTATTTCCGGGGTGAATCCAAATTGTCCAGTTGGCTTTATCGTATCGCTTTTAACGAATGTCTTACGTTTCTAAGCAAACAACGTACTATGAATTCCATATCTATGGAAGAACTTAATGACGCTATTGTTCAAAAATTGGAAGGAGATTCCTATTTTTCAGGTGATCATGTGCAAGTGTTATTGCAAAAAGCTTTGCTCTCGCTTCCGGAAAAACAACGAATGGTATTTAATTTGAAATATTATCAAGAAATGAAATATGAAGATATGTCCAAGATATTCGGTACATCTGTTGGTGCACTGAAAGCTTCCTATCATCATGCTGTTAAAAAAATAGAAAAATTTTTAGAAGATGTTGATTAAACCTTTTAACTTGTCAATCATCTAATAAAGCAAAGCAAAGGAGGTAATTATGAAAAAAAAGGCAGATAATATACTTAAAAAAGTAGGAACTGACAATTATTTTATGGTGCCGCAAAATTATTTTGAAAGCCTTCCGGAAAGAATAATGGACAAATTTCCTCCAATAAAGGTGCCGAGTAGGAAGGTAAAAAAGACTTTTTCCGTATGGAAGAAATGGAGACCATGGGCGTATGCGGCTGTATTTGCAGGAGTGGCACTTATTGTCGGGATCGTTTTTTTACAGAATGATTTATTGGATACCAAGTATGGTAATGGTATTCTGACTCAAATAGATACTGAAAATATCTCTGATGAATTTATTGACGAAATGCTCAATATATCTCTGATGGATGATTATTCATTATATGTTTATCTTACAAATACGAGTATAAATATAGAGAATTAACCAAATGATTCATTAAAATGAAAAACCGAATAATTTTACTGCTGGTTTTTTGTGTTTTTTCGCTTGTTCTATGGGCAGCAAAGGAGTGTAGTCAATACATTACACCTGATGAATTTAGACATAAACAAAAAGTATTTATTATGGAAAAAGCGAAATTAACTTCTAAAGAAGCTGCTGAGTTTTTTCCAATTTATTTTGAATTTCAAGATAAAAAGAGGGACTTAAATGATCAGATTGCACAATTAATGCGTGGAACCAAAGAGGAAAATAGTAGGGAAACGCAATATAAAGAAATAATAGACAAAATGTACGAATTGCGTACCATGCAGAACGAATTGGATAAAATATACTATGAAAAGTTCAAGAAAATATTATCTTATAAGAAAATATATTGTGTGCAAAGAGCAGAAATGCATTTTCACCGTGAACTATTAAAGACAATGCATAAAGAGGATATAAGAAAACCTCCTCATAGTGATAGAAGATAGTTTACTTTCCAAACGGGTATTTTCATGTTATAATTTTTCCATTTCATGTAACCATGCCGTAGGAGAAACGTCACTTGGCATCCTCCAATCTCCACGTGGACTAATAGAGATACTTCCAACTTTGGGTCCATCAGGGAAACAAGAACGTTTAAACTGATGCATAAAAAATCTACGGAAGAAAGATTGAATCCATTTTTTTAGAGTATCGTCATCATATTTTCCTTTGAAAGCATTACCGGCAAGGAAGAATATCTTTAACGGGCGGAAACCGAACCGAAGAAAATAATACAAAATAAAATCGTGTAATTCGTAAGGACCTACAATATCTTCTGTCTTTTGTTTGATATCCCCGTTTTCATCGGCAGGAATTAATTCCGGACTGATAGGAGTGTCTATAATATCCAAGATTGTTTCTTTGACAGTGGTAATGACTTCGTTTTCAGCTACCCATTTAACTAAATGTCTGACAAGAGTTTTGGGAATACTTGCATTAACCCCGTACATGGATATATGGTCACCGGCATAAGTAGTCCATCCTAAGGCATATTCGGAAAGATCGCCTGTTCCGATAACTAATCCGTTTACTTGGTTGGCAATGTCCATTAATAGTTGAGTACGTTCGCGAGCTTGGGCGTTTTCATACGTTATATCATGAGTAGTAATGTTGTGACCAATGTCATTAAAGTGTTGGATGCAAGCTTCTTTGATACTTATTTCACGAGAAGTAATTCCAAGAAGGTTCATTAGGTTTAGGGCATTACGATATGTACGGTCGGTCGTTCCGAAACCCGGCATGGTTATTCCCAGAATATTCTTCCGAGACAGATTGAGTTTATCAAATGTTTTCACGCAGACTAATAACGCTAATGTAGAATCTAATCCGCCGGATATACCGATTATTGCTTTAGGAAAGCCGATATGAGTGAGCCGTTGAGCAAGACCCAACACTTGAATAGAAAAGATTTCTTGGCAATGTTCATCCATCTCATACGGGGGAGGGATGAACGGATACGGATCAAACGTACGTGTTAGTTTTAGGCTTCTATCGGTTATATATTCCGTAGCAATAATACGGGGGAGAGATGGAGAAAGAGAATTGGCTTTGTTGGCAGCAAAAGTGGTGTTTACACGGCGTTCGCTGCGCAGGCGTTCGACATCTATCTCATTAATAATTAGTTGTTCTTTCAAACAGAATCTCTCGCTATGTGCCAACAAGATACCGTTCTCATAGATCAATCCGTTACCGGCAAAAACCACATCCGTAGTTGATTCGCCAAATCCACATGAAGAGAATACATATCCGGCAATACAGCGAGCAGACTGTTGACTAATAAGCGAACAGAGATACTTATGTTTACTTATTCCTTCATTATCCGCTGAGAGGTTGAAGATTATCTCGGCTCCTTGCAATGCTAATGATGAACTCGGAGGAATGGGAGCCCAAAGGTCTTCGCAAATTTCAATTCCGAAAGTAACATTCACAGTCTCAAATAGAAGATTTCTTCCCAGAGGAATCGTCTGACCACAGAAATGTATCTTATCTTCTGCTATTGCCGTAGCGGAAGTGAACCAACGTCGCTCATAAAACTCTTTGTAATTAGGTAAATATGTTTTAGGAACGACTCCTACTATTTTTCCTTTTTGAATAACAACTGCGGCATTAATAAGTTGCGAATTTACAACCAATGGCATTCCCAAGATAATTATTATCTCGAACTGACGCATGTTGTTCAATACTTGTATGAGAGCTATTTCGCTTTCTTCCAAAAGAAGTTGTTGCGCAAATAAATCCCCACAAGTATATCCCGTGATGCACAATTCCGGAAAAACTATAATTTGTACCCCTTTCCCTTCAGCTATCGCTGTCAAGCTTTCTATTTGCTTGATATTGAATACACAATCGGCAATCTTTACTCTGGGTATGGCGGCCGCTACTTTTACAAACCCGTAATTCATAATTTTGTCTTATCTGGGGTAGTTAAAAGTATGAAATAAAATTATTTCTTAATTTTGCTCTAATTGTTCTTTCAATGCGGCGAGAGTATCAATGTCCCCCAAAGTAGTAGAAGCTGCTTGGTTTTGAATATTGGAAATTGATTCCTCTTTCTTGGGAGAGGATTTTTTCACGGGTTTCTTTTCTACTTTTTCTTCTGATTTAAGAACGTCTTCAAAAATACGGCTATGAGAGAGAATAATCCTCTTGGCATCCTTATTAAATTCAATTACTTTAAATTGTAATTTCTCGTCTATGTGAGCTTGCGAACCGTCTTCTTTTATAAGATGTTTAGGAGTGGCAAAACCTTCTACGCCATAAGGAAGGGAAATTACTGCCCCTTTATCTAATGTCTCAACAATTGTTCCTTCATGAGTAGAACCAACAGTAAACAAAGTTTCAAATATGTCCCAAGGGTTTTCTTCGAGTTGCTTGTGCCCAAGACTCAAACGACGATTATCTTTGTCTATTTCTAATACTTGTACTTCAATATCTGCGCCTATCTGAGTAAATTCGGAAGGGTGTCTGACTTTTTTCGTCCAAGAAAGATCGGAGATGTGAATCAAACCGTCGACACCTTCTTCTATTTCCACGAATACCCCAAAGTTAGTGAAATTACGTACCTTAGCTATGTGTTTAGAATCTAGAGGATATTTGGTTTCAATTGTTTCCCAGGGGTCTTGTTTGAGTTGTTTGATACCTAAAGACATTTTACGTTCTTCCCGATCAAGAGTCAATACTACAGCTTCTACTTCATCACCAACTTTTAAGAAGTCTTGAGCAGAACGGAGATGTTGTGACCATGACATTTCGGATACATGAATTAAACCTTCGACACCGGCTGCTATCTCAATAAATGCTCCGTAATCTGCCATAACAACTACTTTACCTTTTATTTTATCGCCAATTTTTATAGTTGCACTGAGTGCATCCCATGGATGGGGGGTAAGTTGTTTCAATCCTAATGCGATACGTTTCTTCTCATTATCAAAATCAAGGATAACGACATTCAGTTTTTGGTCTAACTCAACTATTTCTTTTGGGTCACTGACACGTCCCCAAGACAGATCTGTGATATGAATCAAACCATCCACACCTCCGAGGTCGATGAACACACCGTATGTAGTAATATTTTTGACGGTTCCTTCGAGAACTTGTCCTTTTTCAAGTTTACCAATGATTTCTGTCTTTTGTTGTTCGAGTTCTGCTTCAATAAGAGCTTTATGGGAAACAACAACGTTTTTAAATTCTTGATTAATTTTGACGATTTTAAATTCCATTGTTTTTCCGACGAATATATCGTAGTCGCGAATGGGTTTTACGTCTATTTGTGAACCGGGCAGGAATGCTTCAATACCAAATACATCAACAATCATACCTCCTTTGGTACGACATTTCACATATCCTGTGATTATTTCTTCTTTTTCCAAAGCTGTATTTACCCGATCCCAAGAACGGGTGGCACGAGCTTTTCTATGTGACAATACTAACTGTCCTTTTTTATCTTCTTGATTTTCAATATAGACTTCTACTGTATCGCCTACTTTTAGATCAAGATTGTAACGAAACTCACTCAAAGGAATAATACCATCCGATTTGTAGCCAATGTTTACAACAACTTCACGTTTGTTCATTGCAATTACAATACCATCGACAACTTCGCAATCACTTATTTTGTTAAGTGTGCCATCGTAGGCTTTTTCGAGACTTTCACGACTGATTTTGTCAAAAACTTCACCCTTTTCGTACGCATCCCAATTGAAATCTTCATTAGGAGCAATATTCTTTAAATTTTCCATTAAATAATTAATTAATAAATACGTTAATTAAGTGAGACATTATATATAATTGTATAATAGTAGCGGTGGCGAAGGTAATACCATTTTCGGGAAATTCAAAAGGATATAAAATATTTTTCTCTTTCCCTATGATGGTATCTATCTCTCGGTCTCCACAGCGTTCCTTTCTGCCGACAACCGCAGGGCGGAGTTTCTATGGATATTTTGTTTTTGATACGTATCTGTTTGCTGCTACGAAGTCTTTTTCGATGTTTTAGTTTATGGCAGGTATGCTGCCTCTGTAAACGGTACATACTCACAGAAGTGTCAATCAATTCCGAAATCTTCTTTTTGGGGTACCTACTTGTAATAACGATTGAATTTGATTCTTTTGAACCGAGAGTCGGCTCCGGTACAAGATTTCTTGGTCTTTCTTAGCGGTCTGCAAATAACCCGAAACGTATTCCACAGGCTTCTTCGGGCATATATATCCGCTTCGGAAGCGGGCATGAAGCGGGGAAGAATCGGAGAGGTATCGGACAAAATACGGATATAACCCTAAGCATATCCGTAAGAGTCCGGTTTTCAGTAGGTTTATCAAAAAGAAATACAGGCATGAAAGAACAAGACAGCAAGATTTCTCAATGAACTGCCTCGGAAACATTGATGTCTATTTAAAGGAAGCCACTTAAAAATGTGGTATCGAAAGCAGGCTTACCTTGCCTGCCTAAGGAACCATCTATCAGGGTTAACTTTGTGAATGATAAGCAACTTATCCCATTCTAAATTTTCATATCAAACTCACGTTCAAGTATATAAATCCAATATTTCGCATTTACTAATTGAATTTTCACATTAGCCAAATTTTCTTAAATTGTTATTATTATTTTTGTGTTTACGATTGTGATGCTCATAATTATGAGTAATCGTAACTTACCTACTTAAAAACTTATTACTTTTGCAAATCAATTGTTGTCAACAATAAAAACCGAATTATGAATATTTCTTATAATTGGTTGAAAGAATATGTCAGTTTCGATTTAGCACCGCACGAAGTAGCTGCCGCACTTACTTCTATCGGTTTGGAAACAGGAAGCATAGAAGAAATTCAAACTATTAAAGGGGGATTGGAGGGGCTCGTCATTGGAGAGGTGTTGATATGCGAAGACCATCCGAATTCAGACCATTTGCACGTTACTACCGTTAATCTTGGAGACGGGGAACCGGTTCAAATTGTATGTGGTGCGCCCAACGTAGCTGCCGGACAAAAGGTAGTTGTTGCCACGATAGGAGCTAAATTATATAACGGCGACGAGTCTTTCACTATTAAAAAGTCTAAAATTCGTGGAGTGGAATCGGTAGGGATGATTTGTGCGGAAGATGAAATAGGCATCGGTACAAGCCATGCCGGTATTATCGTACTTCCGGATAATGCTGTGCTGGGGACTTTGGCAAAGGATTACTATCATATACAAAATGAATACGTTTTTGAAGTAGATATTACTCCCAATCGTGCCGACGCTTGTTCGCATTACGGAGTGGCGCGCGACCTTTACGCCTATCTTGTGCAAAACGGATACAGGGCAGAGTTAAAGCGTCCGTCGGTAGATGCGTTTGCAACGGAAAATCAAGATCTTGACATTAATATAACGGTTGAAAACCCGGAGGCTTGCCCGCATTATGCCGGTGTTACAGTAAAGGGGGTAACTGTGAAGGAAAGTCCTGCCTGGTTGCAAAATAAACTTCGTTTGATAGGAGTTCGTCCGATAAATAATGTAGTGGATGTTACCAATTACATTGTACATGCTTTCGGTCAGCCACTCCACTGTTTTGATGCTTCGGAAATAGAAGGCAACGAGGTGATTGTACAAACGTTACCCGAAGGTACGCCGTTCATTACATTAGACGGAGTGGAAAGAAAACTATCCGACCGAGACCTTATGATTTGCAATTCCAAAGAACCAATGTGTATTGCCGGTGTATTCGGCGGACTGAAGTCCGGTTCTACCGAAAAGACCACCGAAGTATTCATCGAAAGTGCCTATTTCCATCCCACTTGGGTACGGAAAACAGCTCGTCGGCACGGATTGAATACGGATGCTTCTTTTCGTTTTGAAAGGGGGATTGACCCCGGAAGCGTTATTTATTGCTTGAAATTGGCAGCAATGATGATGAAAGAATTGGCAGGCGGAACGATTTCATCCGAGTTAAAAGACGTTTGCGCTGTTCCGGTGCAAGATTTCATTGTTGAACTTACTTGTAATAAGGTGAATTCACTAATAGGCAAAGTCATTCCGATGGAAACAATCAAAAGCATTGTTCTCAGTCTGGAGATAAAGATACTTAATGAAACTTCGGACGGAATGACCCTTGCTATTCCTCCATACAGAGTGGACGTGCAGCGGGATGTGGATGTCATAGAAGATATACTTCGCATATACGGATACAATAATGTGGAAATATCTGATACCCTTCATTCAAATCTAACGACGAAAAGTGAGACGGATAAGTCGCATAAACTTCAAAACCTCATCTCCGAACAATTGGTAGGTTGTGGGTTTTATGAAATAATGAACAACTCTTTGACACGTGCTTCTTATTATGACGATTTAAAATCCTTTCCTCCTTCAAAACTTGTAATGCTGTTAAACCCCTTGAGCAATGACCTTAATTGCATGCGTCAAACATTGCTCTTTGGCGGATTGGAAAGCATTGCTTATAATATCAACCGCAGAAATGCCGATTTGAAGTTCTTTGAGTTTGGCAACTGTTATTACTTCTCTCAAGAAAGAAAGATACCCCCAAAAGAGTTGGACGCCTATTCCGAAGAATATCATTTGAGTATGTGGCTGACCGGCAAGAAAGTGTTCGGCTCGTGGGCGCATGCCGACGAAAGCAGTTCGGTTTACGAATTAAAGGCTTATGTAGAAAACATATTTATCCGTATGGGGCTTTCTCTTCACCATCTTGTAATGGAAAATTTATCAACTGATATTTATAACGCGGCACTTTCTATCAATACCAAAGGAGGTAAATGTTTGGGTACGTTTGGGATTGTGGCAAGAAAACATCTAAAGGCATTTGATATAGATAATGACGTGTATTATGCCGAATTGAATTGGAAAGAATTGACGAGAGCCATCCGTTCGGCGAAGACCAGTTACAAAGAACTCTCCAAATTTCCTGCCGTAAAGCGTGATTTAGCTTTGTTGATAGATAAGCACATTCAATTTGCAGAAATAGAACAGATAGCTTACGATACGGAAAAGAAACTGCTTCGCGAAGTTTCCCTTTTCGATGTCTATGAAGGAAAGAACTTGGAAGACGGTAAGAAATCTTATGCCGTAAGTTTTGTGCTTCAAGATGAAACACAGACTTTAACAGAAGCCGTAATAGATAGAATTACGATGAAAATAGTCAAAAATTTGGAAGATAAATTAGGAGCAAAGCAGAGATGATTTAAGTTTTTAAGAATTAACTCAAAGCCTTAAAACGAATAAATTCAAGAACCTAGAAACTAAAAAACAATGGGAAGAGCATTTGAATATAGAAAAGCCACAAAACTCAAGAGATGGGGTAACATGGCTCGCACATTTACAAGAATAGGTAAACAGATAGTTATTGCCGTGAAAGCGGGTGGTCCCGAACCGGAAAACAATCCACAGTTAAGAGCTGTCATTGCCAATGCCAAGCGCGAAAATATGCCTAAAGACAATGTGGAGCGCGCCATTAAAAACGCATTGGGTAAAGATCAGAAGGATTATAAAGAAATGGTGTATGAAGGATACGGTCCTCACGGCATAGCCGTTTTGATTGAAACGGCTACGGATAATACGACTCGCACGGTGGCAAATGTACGAAGTGTATTCAATAAGTTTGGCGGAACGCTGGGAACGTCAGGAAGTCTTGATTTTATGTTTAACCATAAGTCCGTATTTACAATTGCCAAGAAGGAAGGCATGTCGGTAGAAGATTTGATTTTGGAGTTGATAGATTACGGTGTAGATGAAGACGCGGATGAGGAGGGAGATGAAATCACATTGTACGGAGAGTTTCAATCATTCAATACGATTCAGAAATATTTGGAAGAAAACGGGTATGAAATAAAGAATTCCGAGTTCACCCGTATCCCTACAGACGAAAAAGAATTGACTGATGAACAGCGTGTTACCATTGAAAAGATGATTGAACGTCTGGAAGAAGACGAGGACGTTCAAAACGTATATACGAATATGAAGCCGGCAGAAGCGTAGTATCAGTAATTATTAACTTCCGTGCATGGCAAACTTGTTTTCCTTATTCTTCCTTCCGAATGGTGCGTTACGTATGACTTCCTGTCTGCCATTTCGACAGTATTCTTACCGCAACTCTCCTTTCAAACTATTTTGGCATAAAGTTTGTTTTTGATATAGATGTTTAGTGCAAACGTTATTTTGTCAGCACGTAAAAACATAAGAATGTCTAAAAGCAATCAATTAAAACAACAAATAATATGGGCAAGATTATAGGAATAGATTTAGGAACCACAAACTCATGCGTTTCCGTATTTGAAGGCAATGAGCCTGTGGTAATAGCAAATAGTGAAGGAAAGCGTACTACACCCTCCATTGTAGCATTCATAGACGGCGGCGAACGCAAAGTTGGTGATCCTGCCAAACGTCAAGCTATCACAAATCCTCAAAGGACAGTATTCTCCATCAAACGATTCATGGGTGAAAATTGGGATCAAGTACAGAAAGAAGTAGCTCGTGTACCTTACAAAGTAATAAAAGGTGATAACAATACACCGCGTGTGGACATTGACGGACGTTTGTTCACTCCGCAGGAAATTTCCGCTATGATTCTTCAAAAAATGAAGAAAACCGCTGAGGATTATTTAGGACAAGAGGTAACCGATGCAGTTATTACTGTGCCGGCTTATTTTTCCGATTCGCAGCGTCAAGCTACCAAAGAAGCCGGACAAGTTGCCGGATTAGACGTAAAACGTATTGTGAATGAGCCTACGGCTGCTGCATTAGCCTACGGTTTGGACAAGGCGAACAAAGACATGAAGATTGCCGTGTTTGACCTTGGTGGCGGTACATTTGACATCTCTATTCTTGAATTTGGCGGTGGAGTGTTTGAGGTACTTTCAACTAATGGAGATACTCACTTAGGTGGTGATGATTTTGACCAGGTTATTATTAATTGGTTGGTACAAGAGTTTAAGAGTGACGAAGGCGCAGACTTATCCAGAGATCCGATGGCATTACAACGTCTGAAGGAAGCCGCTGAGAAAGCAAAAATAGAACTTTCTTCTACTACGAGTACCGAAATTAATCTGCCTTATATTATGCCTGTGGACGGTGTACCCAAACATTTGGTAAAGACATTGTCGCGTGCTAAGTTTGAATCGTTGGCTCATGATTTGATACAAGCATGTTTGGGACCTTGTAAAAAGGCGATGAATGATGCCGGATTGAGTAACTCAGATATTAATGAGGTTATTCTCGTAGGAGGTTCGTCACGTATTCCCGCTGTACAGAAATTGGTAGAAGACTTTTTTGGCAAAGTTCCTTCAAAGGGAGTAAATCCGGATGAGGTCGTTGCTGTAGGCGCAGCTGTACAAGGAGCCGTATTGACAGATGAAATCAAGGGTGTGGTGCTCTTAGACGTTACTCCTTTGTCAATGGGTATCGAAACAATGGGTGGCGTAATGACCAAGTTGATAGAAGCCAATACGACTATTCCGGTAAAGAAAAGTGAGACATTTTCTACTGCTGCCGATAATCAGACGGAAGTAACTATTCATGTGTTACAAGGTGAACGTCCGATGGCTTCACAGAACAAATCAATAGGTCAATTCAATCTTACGGGTATTCCACCCGCACCTCGTGGAGTACCACAAATTGAAGTAACATTTGACATTGATGCTAACGGCATCCTCAAAGTATCCGCTAAAGATAAGGCTACCGGAAAAGAGCAAGCCATCCGCATCGAGGCTTCCAGTGGCTTGAGTAAAGATGAAATTGAACGTATGAAAGCCGAGGCTACTGCTAACGCAGAGGCTGATAAGAAAGAGCGTGAAAAAATTGATAAGTTGAATCAAGCTGACAGTTTGATTTTCCAAACGGAAAAACAACTTAAAGATTTGGGAGATAAACTTTCCGCTAATAAGAAAGCTCCTATCGAAACGGCTTTGAATAAACTGAAAGATGCCCACAAAGCCCAAGATATTGCCGCTATTGATACTGCTATGGCGGAACTAAATACTGCTTTTCAAGCTGCAAGTGCCGAAATGTATGCACAGAGTGGGACATCTCAAGGACAGCAAACCACCGATTCAGATACAAATTCCGAACAAGCAAATGACAGTAGTAAACATGGTGATAATATACAGGATGCTGACTTTGAAGAAGTGAAATAACCCATTTTGATAAAATATACAAATGAATCAGATTAAAGTCAATGTGCAAGAGTCTCCCACATTTCAAAATCATTTATCATCAGATGATGAAGAAGCTATCGCTATTGTATTAGGGAAAGTATGCCATTTTATTCATCCTCAAATAGTTGCTAAAATTAGAGAAGCAAACATTGGATTCAAAGAAGAGTTTAAAGCAATTTGTAGGAACTTGGATATAGATACCTTCCTATTTGAAGGTTCGGATTGTGTATTTCCAGGAGTAAGACGACATATAAATAAAGAAAAGAAAGAAGTTAAATGGAAAAACAATATCAATCCAGAAGATGATACCATTTTGAACGACAATACTTTACCAAGACATATTTGGGCTTTTTTAGCAATGAATAAAAGGTATTCAGGAGGAGCAAAAGGAATGTGGAATCCAAGTAGATTATCACAATTTGAACTTGCGCATATATTTGGTCATAAAGAAGATGAAAAAGGGCTTGAACGTGAAGTCTTTAGTCAATATGACACTACTAAATTGCCATACGCATTGTTTACATCAGCCTCAAATACTGTTCTTATCCCAAATGGATTAATGAAGCCTACCGACAAGTGTAGATCAATCAAAATAGCTTTTTACAAACGATATATCGACTTATATGGGGGAGATAATTTATATGCAGAAAAAGGTTTTAATGAGACCTGTGTGCCAGAATGGTATAGTAAAATTAAATGGTTAGACCCAATCCCAATTGAAGAACTCCCAAATAGGGAGAAAGGGATAGACAATTTACTAGAGTGTAGACGAAAATATTTATTGAATAAGTACCTTTCAAAGTGAGCTAATCCGTTCAATATCAAAATAATCACTAACAAACACTCAAATCCTATGCTTACCTCGGATAAACTTACTGAAATATGCTGTATTGCAGACGATTTCTGCAAAGAACTTGATTTGAGAGCTCAAAAATATCAAATACAGACTCCCGATAAGAAGAACTACCACCGTCCCTCTCGAATGAGTGATAGTGAAATAATAGCTCCTAAGCATCCGGTAAAGAGTAGTGGGAGAAGACGTTGTGGTATCTTTGCGTGAAGGATCTTATTCTAATTTTATATCAAACTTATGTTAAATTAACAATGCCACTCGTTAACAAATTTGCATAGATAGGATTCACACAAAGCAGTTCCGGTACTCCTGTTATAAATATCTGTTTTCTGGCACGGGTTAGGACTACATTCAGCTTCCTGTCTATTAATACATTATCTTCTTCGATAATATTGGATAATAACTTTAGCTGATAGATATGATTGACACAAAAAGAATAAATAATCACATCACGCTCACTTCCCTGAAAGCGTTCTACCGTGTCTATAAGGATATTGTTCAAAGCAGATATGTTGAGACGGGCTATTTCTTTTTTTATAAGGGCTATTTGATTACGATAGGGAGTGATGATGCCCAATGTTTGTCCCGCTTTAAATTCCGATTTGTATTGAATAAAAACTTTCCATACTAAGCGGGCAACTATGGCAGCTTCCGAACGATTTGTCTTGCCCGACGGGGAAGCAATATCCGGCTTGGAAGGAAGGAAAGCCACTCTCCGGATAATTAATCCGGCGTCTTCATCATTTTTTAATAAAGGAGATAAAACAAGTTTTTCCGTTTGGTGAGGCAGGTTAAGAGATTCTAAAGCTCCTCCATAGAAAGCCTTGTTGGGGAAAGCGGCAATGGCAGGGTGCATACGACCTTGTTTGTGGAGTTGGTCATAAGCTCTTTCAGCCCCATCCTTTGGAGGATGTCTAAAAAATCGTATTATCTTAAAAATAATCTTATTACAGATACAGCCTGATTTTTTAGGTATCTTCTGAAGCAGATTGCTATGTAATCGTTCAAACAGAGAATCTTTCAAATTAGTTAAGCCAATGGCACGCAAAGCCTCGTCATGTACTTCCGAATGAACAGAACTTTGCAATACTATGGCGGGCAACTGTTTATGGTCACCTATAAGGATGAATTTCCCGACGGCATTTCTACCGTCTTCATTACGGGCGCATAAGATGCCCAACAGTTGCGGTTCAAGTATCTGCGTAGCTTCGTCCACAATAGCCACATCAAAATGTTTCAGACGGAACAGTTCGGGTTTATTGGATATGGTAGTCGTCGTTCCGACAAAGATGCGGCAACGATCGATTTGTTCCTTTGCCTCCCTGCGATTGATACAATCCGCAAGTACGTTTTCTATCAACCGGTTGCGGTAAGCCGGATCACAGGAAAGCTCGCTACCGATACGAATATAACGGACTTGCGGTTCCATGCCGGACAATGTTTTGCATATTTCATCTATTGCTCGATTGGTATATGCCAACAGTAGTATCTGCTTTTCCCCGTCTTTATGAAAGGTTTCTACCAGTTGCTTCAATGCCCGTGATGTCTTTCCTGTTCCCGGAGGACCGACCAATAGAAAGTAATCTTTGGCAGCTTGAGCCTTGAGGGTTATCCGAGTAAAATCGTCGTTTTTAGGGGAGGCTATCCGGTTGTCGAAAGCGGTATCAAATTCCGGCGGACGTTGCCCCAACAATAAATTGCGCCGTTCCTGATTGGCAGAAGAGAAAGCAGCCAAGCCAAAAAATAGGTTGCGGAAAGTAATATCCGGCGCATCATGTTCTATGGCATAAAGGCTTTCCTCAGGTAGTACAGTAGAGTTTCGTTGCGGAGCGCGAAGACGAATTGTAATATTATTTTCCGCAATCGCCTCAATGTTTCCTTTGAATACCATTTTATTGGTAACGTTGTCGGTATCCGTATTTCTTTCGTAGAGTACTATGGCATCTCCCAACCGGAAGTTTGGCAAAGCCTCCGGCATGTTGTCTTCCGAATAGTCAATCCGATTGCTTTTTGAAAGGACAACGTATGCCTTGTGTTCGTCGGAAGCACAATTTTCTATAATTTTTAAATCATAAAGTATCTCTCCCGCATCACACTTTTCGGCAAAAGTAGAAAGCCATAAGGAAGCTGTTCCTGTTCGCCCGTCGTAATCCGTATTACCGAATTTTGAAGTATATTGTTCTTTTGTTATGAAATTATAGAGCGAATAATAATAGGCTTGCTCTATGGATGTAAGTTCTTTTAGTTTTTGGGCAAAACGATCTATCGGTGGGCATAGGAAGTTTGTCCAGAAAGAATTCGTTAAATTCTTTTCGTTTAGAGTTTGCGGATTCACTTCACCTAACTTTTGAGCGGTAAATTCGATGCTGTTTTGTAATTGCACCTCGTATTCGTCCGCTACAATACGATTCCGTAGATTGATAGTTTTTTTAACCATTGTCCAAGAAGGTCTTGCCGGATAAAGCAGCGGATAGCGGGTATAAAACAGATACGCTTTCCCTTCATTATGATTTATTCCCATAGAATATTCCAGCACGGCTTGATAGAGCAACATCTGCACCCTATTGTTTTCTTTCGGTTCTGTTTTACCGAGAATACTGTATTCATCGGCTTTCCCGGATTTCATTTCAATGAACGAAAGCATGTCCCGCTGCATATAGTCTAATCTGCCTTGCAAGCCCAGTGCCTCGCAGAAATAAGAGGGTTCAATGACCGCATCCGTTTTGTCAAGATTATAGCCGGGCATTTGAAAAGTTTCGGTAACAGTCTGTCCGATATTATCAAAATGCTGTTTGCAGTCGTCGAAGAATTTCCTTTCCGTATCGGCATCTTGCAAATCGGCACATGCTACCAATTCGATGCAATACCGTTGAAAGGCTTTCCGCATACATGCTTTATAGTTTACCTCCCCTTTGGTGTGAATCCATTCGTCCAAAAAAAGGTTGGCAATGTTACCCAACAGAAGGGGTCGCATGTTGTCTATGGGTTGCAATTTACCTAAAATATAATTTGCCGGATGATGCCCGTATTCATGGAAACATTCGGCAAGAGAACTAATATCTATCAGATAATCAGGCTCAAGAACGATGAAAGAAGGTATCAGTACACCTGCCTCGTCCACTGAGACATCCAACAAATTGATTTGGGCGTGTTGCCAGAGCCGTTTACAAGTATCATTAAATTCCCTGTTGATTTTATCCACATTGTAACGTATGCGCAAAGGCTCTTCTACAAGCGTATCAACGGGAGTAACATAGAGATACGTTTCGTCGGAATATTGAAAACAGACACGCATCCGGAGAATCTTTTCCCGTGCAGGAGATACGATATAGGTGGCATCGGCTTTGGGAAGCAACCGGTACAGATCCGGCGGAACGTCTTGCCCCGACAATCGCCGGATAAAGAAGGCTAAGGTTTTGGCATCACGAAATAGTTTTTCCGGTGCCGGACTTTCCTTGCGGTTTAAAATATCATTGGAAGTAAGACGGAAAGTATGCAAACGGTTTTGTTCGCGAATGTCGAGACCGACTTTTGTTGATACGAAACTGATACGGGCGGAAAGGTCAGTCATCTGCAGGCTTTCATTCTGCATTTCGTTCCGGCAGAGACGTTCGAGAAGACTGCGCATCCGTTTGTATTTCTCAAACAAAGCAATTTCTTCCCCTTGACAGAGGGAAAGGAGAAGGGCGTAATATTCGTTGGCTTCTGTTTTCATGAAACAAAAGTAGAAAAACCTGAGCGATCTCTATCGAAATTTAACTTAACGTGAGTTCGGGATAATATATTAGGTGGTGCTTCACAAAGTATGCTGTTTGTTCATACTTATCCGTAATTGATACAAAAGAAAGCTAATCTAAAAGCTTTCAAGTGATTAAACAACTTTTTAGAGAACCTGCAGGTTTTTCTAAAAGCCTTTCCAATTCAGTGTCTAAGGCGACAATTAAAACTCTGCCAACTATTCTATTGATTTCTTCATACAACGATACGCTTCATACCGGCAAATAGCCTCTTTCCATTCTTGAGGAACTTCTTTCGATTCTCTCCTTTCCAAATCGAAAGCTACCAGAATAGATTTGCATCTGCACTTTATTTCGTTTACAGTCGTATCAATAATTTGTTGAATGAGAATTAAGCTTTTATTGCCTATTTCGGATACGGCAGTTTGTACTGCTATCCGATCATTTGCCACTATCTGCGAAAGAAAATCCGTCTCAATATGAACTACTGCAAGTCCGTCTTTTCTTAAATCCATAACAGGACAGGCAGAAGCAAAATATTCTATTTTTCCCAAATCGAAATACGTAAAATAAATGGTATTGTTTACATGCCCGAACCTATCTACATCGGTGAAACGGATTTGTATAGGGAATGTATGGTGAAATTGAAAATCTTGCATAACTATCGTTCTTGATAAAATGTGCGGCAAAAGTACTTCTTTACCTGTTTTTCTCCCAATAAAATAAGATTCGTTTTTTATGTGTCCGAAGATAAAAGTGTATTTTATCGTATATTTGCAACTTGGTTTAAAATAACATTACAATGTTAGAAGATATTAAAGAAGCATGCCGGATACTGCATGAAGGAGGCACCATTCTTTATCCTACCGACACTGTTTGGGGAGTAGGTTGTGATGCCACAAACCCCGAAGCTGTGCGCAAAGTATATGAAATCAAACAACGTACCGACAGCAAAGCGATGTTGATACTTGTTGATTCACCCGTAAAAATTGACTTTTATATAAAAGACGTTCCCCAAATAGCTTGGGATTTAATAGCGTTAGCCGACAAGCCGATAACTGTCATTTATTCTGGAGCGCGAAACTTAGCCCCGAATCTTTTGGCAGAAGATGGAAGCGTAGGCATCCGGGTAACAAACGAAGATTTCTCAAAACGACTTTGTCAACAGTTTCGCAAAGCCATCGTATCCACATCCGCCAACATCGGCGGACAACCCTCTCCCGCTAATTTCAGTGAAATAAGCGAAGAAATAAAATCTCATGTCGATTACATCGTCGCTTTTCGACAAGATGACACAAGCCGTTCCAAACCTTCGAGTATTATTAAATTAGACAGGGGAGGCATCGTTAAAATCATCAGGAATTAATAACGAAATGGTAACTCATACATGGTAAATAACATTCGTGTTTTATGGCAACGTTTCATAACATGGCGCGAACATAAAATCAGTGAAAGAAATTTCATACTGGGACTTAGTTTTGTGATTGGTATTCTTACTGCTCTGGCAGCAATGATATTAAAGTTTTTAATTCATTTCATACAAGGGCGTTTAACGTACAATTTCAGCGAAACGGGAGTTAACTGGTCTTATTTACTTTATCCGGCAATAGGTATCCTTTTAGCCGGTTGGTTGGCTCGTAATATCGTAAGAGACGATATTAGTCACGGAATAACAAAGATACTCTATGCCATATCCCGCCGTCAAGGACGCATTAAACGACATAATATATGGTCTTCTACCGTTGCCAGTTCTATCACTATCGGGCTTGGAGGTTCGGTTGGGGCGGAAGCTCCCATTGTATTGACGGGTTCTGCTATCGGGTCCAATCTTGGAAGCCTGTTTAATCTGGAACGCCGTACCTTGATGCTGTTAGTAGGTTGCGGAGCTGCAGGCGCCATTGCCGGCATCTTCAAAGCACCGATAGCCGGATTGGTTTTTACTATCGAAGTACTGATGATAGACCTCACCATGACCTCTCTTCTTCCTTTATTAATATCTTCGGTAACGGCTGCTACGTTATCTTACATCGTAACAGGGCAAGAAGCCATGTTTAAGTTTCATCTTGACCAGCCCTTTGAGTTGGAACGTATTCCATACGTGATATTACTTGGCATAGCTTGCGGCTTGGTTTCCCTGTATTGTACCCGGACAATGAATGTGTTGGAAGGCGTTTTTGCAAGATGGAGAAACCCATATAAAAGATGGTTTTTTGGGGCATTGATACTCGGCATACTGATATTTTTCTTTCCTTCTCTTTACGGTGAAGGCTATAATACGATAGAACTTTTACTCAACGGCACAAACGAATCGGATTGGAATACTGTGATGGATCATTCTTTGTTCTACGGGCATGGTGATTTGTTGTTGTTTTATCTGATACTGATTGTGGTATTCAAGATATTTGCTACAAGCGCAACAAATGGTGGTGGCGGATGTGGTGGAGTATTTGCTCCTTCATTGTTCTTAGGTTGCATTGTCGGTTTCGCTTTTTCTTCTTTCAGCAATCGCATGACCTTTATTCCTGCCCTTCCTGAAAAGAACTTTGCACTGATGGGTATGGCAGGTGTAATGAGCGGAGTGATGCATGCCCCATTGACAGGCGTTTTTCTCATTGCCGAATTAACGGGAGGATACGACCTTTTCCTCCCTTTGATGATTGTTTCCGTCAGTTCATACCTTACCATTATTATCTTTGAGCCTCACAGTATCTACTCCATGCGTCTGGCAAAAAAGGGTGAGTTGCTGACACACCACAAAGACAAAGCCATATTAACCCTCATGAAAGTAAATAACATCGTTGAAACCGACCTTGTTGTCGTTTATCCGGAAATGGATTTGGGCGAACTGGTAAAGATCATCTCGGAGAAAGAATCTCGGAGAAACCTCTTTCCGGTAGTCAATAACTCCGGTGTACTGTTGGGTATCGTATCATTGGACGACATTCGTAACATCATGTTCAGACAGGAATTGTACCACAGGTTCAAGGTTGATAAGCTGATGAACGCCATTCCCGCCCGTCTGTATGATACCTACAACATGGAAAAAATAATGCGGATTTTCGACGATACCAATGCATGGAATCTCCCTTTAGTCAATTCCGAAGACAAATATTTAGGAATGGTATCGAAATCGAAAATATTCAGTTCATACCGGCAGATGTTGGTACAACTTTCCGACGAATAACCTGTTTATATGAAGAAAGAAGACGTAAGAATCGTATATATGGGCACACCTGAGTTTGCCGTACAACCCCTCCTCCAACTCAAAGAAGGCGGTTACAACATTGCGGGTGTAATCACCATGCCTGATAAACCTGCCGGACGCGGATATAAAATACAATACTCACCGGTAAAGCAATACGCGTTGGAACAAAACTTACCTTTATTGCAACCGGAGAAACTCAAAGAGGAAACATTTATAGAATCCCTTCGTCATTGGAAAGCCGACTTACAAATAGTTGTTGCCTTTCGCATGTTGCCCGAAGTGGTTTGGAGTATGCCTCGCTTGGGTACGTTTAATCTGCATGCTTCCTTACTTCCTCAATACCGGGGAGCTGCTCCTATCAATTGGGCGGTAATAAACGGAGAAATAGAAACAGGTGTTACCACTTTTTTCTTACAACAGGATATTGATACGGGCAAGATAATCCGGCAAGTATCCGTTCCTGTTTTCGATACGGATACGGTAAAAACGGTACACGATAAACTAATGATATCCGGCAGTCGTTTGGTTGTTGAAACGGTTGATGCCATCCTCAATCATACCATATCTCCTGTTTCGCAGGAGACAATACAGATAACAGGCGAACTGCGTCCCGCTCCGAAACTATCTAAAGAAACATGCCGTATCCATTGGAATCAATCCGTAAAACGTATCTACGACTTCATTCGCGGGCTTTCCCCCTATCCCGCTTCTTGGACGGAATTACAAACACCGGAGGGCGAAAGAATACCCATAAAGATATTCGAAAGCGAAAAGATACTGAGAGCGCATTCCCTGTTTCCGGGAATGATAGAAACAGACGGAAAGACTTACCTTAACGTAGGAGCTACCGATGGATTTGTGGGTATTCATACCATGCAACTCCCCAATAAGAAACGATTAACCACCGCAGAAGTTTTACGAGGGTTTCGTTTGACGGAAGCATATAAATTTCTTTAGTTTTATCTTACAGCTTCTCTGATACGCACAAGTTTAGTAAGCAATCCTTCCAATAAATCAAGTTGTAACATATTGGCTCCGTCGCTTTTGGCTATTGTAGGATTTTCGTGCGTTTCGATGAAGATACCGTCTGCTCCGACGGCAATGCCGGCTTTGGCTATTGTTTCTATCAAGTGAGGCATACCTCCGGTAACTCCACTCTCCTGATTGGGTTGTTGCAAAGAATGTGTAATATCTAAAATAACCGGAAAGCCGAAACGTTGCATTTCGGGTATGCTGCGGAAATCAACAACCAAATCCTGATAGCCGAAAGTTGTTCCCCGCTCGGTAAGCATTACATGGTTATTGCCGGCTTTTGTTATCTTATCAACAGCAAACCGCATGGCGGAAGGTGACAGAAATTGTCCTTTTTTTACGTTTACTACCTTTCCCGTCTTGCCGGCAGCAACAAGCAAATCCGTTTGCCGGCACAGGAAGGCGGGAATTTGCAACACATCCGTGTATTCCGCTGCCACCGCAGCTTCCTCACAAGAGTGAATATCGGTAACAGTCGGTATATGAAATGTTTCGTTAATCTTTCTTAGTACCTTCAACGCTTTTTCGTCGCCAATTCCTGTAAATGAATCCAAGCGTGAGCGGTTTGCTTTTCGGTATGAACCTTTAAATACATACGGGATTTTCAACTTATCGGTTATCGAAACCACTCGTTCGGCAATACGCATTGCCATGTCTTCACCTTCTATAACGCAGGGACCGGCTAATAAAAAGAAATTGCCGGAATCACCGTGTTTTAATTTTCTGATATCCATACTTGTTGACTTTTAATTTGGAATAATTACTGTTACCGCTTCGGACAATATACCTATTTCTATGGGAAAATGTTTAGGCAGCAATCGCCCGTCCAAACTAACGTCGGCATTACGTGCACGAAGCAGACGGATGTTCTTGGTTCGATACGATTTTACTACTTTATGATTGAGAATTCTCCCTCGAATAAGCATCCACGCCCCCGAAATAATTTCCAACAGTTTCGGACGATAGATAACGGAAACATCCAACCAACCGTTATAAGGTACGGCGCTCGGTGTTTGTCCGTATCCATTGGAGTTACCTATGCAGACATTCATAATACGCCCGCGAATATGTTCATCGTTTACTTTGAGGTGCATCCGATAGAGTTTTCTCTCGAAAATCAAGAGAAGGAAGGCGGCAAAAAAAGAAACATGCTTCATTCCCCAAAACCGTTTAGTCTGATCCGTTATCTGTACCACTCGCGCACCCAAACCGATATTGACCGCATTGAGAAAATAACGACATTCATGTCCCTCTCCGGTATAATAACCGCAGTAACCGATATCTATCTTTTTCCGGCGGTTGTTGATAATCCAATCCACCGCTTCCTTATAGTCCATAGTCAACCCCCAATATTTGGCGAAATTATTACCAATGCCGTTAGGGATAATACCGATGGCTATTTCATCCTTATTCGCTGCATTCGAGTTCATAATACCGTTAACGGCATCGTTGAGCGCACCGTCTCCACCTACCACTACAATAGTCCGGTAGCCGTTGTCGGCAAACAGTTTTACCAAACGTTCCACAGAGCCGAAACCTTCAGACTGTATATAGTCATAAATAAGTTTCCGGCTATCCATGTACCCTTTAATTGCCTTCCACCGTTTTTGAACTTTATGTGTTCCGGCTTTCGGATTGTAAATAACCCCCCATCTTTCCATTAATTTTTCCCCTCCATTAATTCCTCTATTTCCTCTAACCTCTTCACCCAATGTATGCTAAACCCTTTACGCTCCATACCTCGAAACCATGTCATTTGCCGCTTGGAAAACTGATGTATGGCAATCTCCAACCGGACGAACATTTCTTCGTATGTGAGTTGCCCCATACTATATAAAGTTACATACTTGTATTCCAATCCGTAATATATCAAATCTTCGGGTTGTACACCGTTGTTCAATAAGGCTTTTACTTCGTCTATCATACCTTCTTCCAAACGTTGACGCAAGCGGTCGGTTATTCTCTGACGACGTGTTTCCCTATCAATATCCAATCCTATAATCAAACTTTTCAACGCAGGGAAGTCTCGTTGCAAACAGTCATTTGCCGTATTATATTCCTCTATTTCGATGGCACGTACGGCACGTTTGACTGTGTCCACATCCGTAACGTTATGTAATGTCTTGTATTGACGAAGCATGGAAGTCAATTCTTCCAAAGATTTACCGGATAATCGGGAACGCAATTCCGGATTTTCCGGTACGAGGATTAATTTGTATCCTTTCAACACAGCTTCTATGTACATGCCGGTTCCTCCGCAAAGAATCGGGATTTTACCTTTTCCCCTAACAGTGTTGTATGCGTTGAGAAAGTCTCGTTGATATTCAAACACATTGTATTTGTACCCCGGTTCGACAATATCTATAAGATGATAGGGAATCTGTTTCCCATTGATTACGTACTCTGCCAAATCCTTGCCTGTTCCTACGTTCATTCCTTGATATAGTTGACGGGAATCGGCACTAATGATTTCAGTAGCCAACTTATATGCCAACGCTACCGCTAATCGTGTTTTTCCTGAAGCCGTAGGACCTAAAATCGTTATCAAATCATAGGCAGACATACTAATTACCGTTTAGACAAGCACAAAATTACACAAAAAACATGAAACTGTGAATATGTTCCTCGCTACATTAAAAAAACTTCCTGCCTACCCCTTTTCGGATAAACAAGAAGTCTTTTACCTAAAACCTATATTCTAATTCCAAAAGGAATTAGAATCTGCTTTTAGGAGGTCTTGCTTCTTTAACAACCATATTACGCCCTTTAAACTCGGCTTCGTTCAACTCGGTAATGGCTTTCGTTGCCTCGGCATCATTGGGCATTTCTACAAAGCCAAAACCTTTTGACCTTCCGGTCTCACGATCCATAACAATTTTTACCGAAGATACTGTACCGTAATCTTCCAGAATCTGTTGAAGTTCTGTTTCCTTAACATTGTAATTAAGGTTTCCAACATAAATATTCATAAATGAAAAAATAAAATAAATAAATTGATATAAAACTCTCTGGAATGAATGATTAAATAAAAACAATGAGTATTAAAACAAGCGAGAGTTTACAGAAATGTCTTGCGAACAGTAAAGTACAAACCATGTAATAAAAATTCATGAAACTAGTTATATCATCATTCCGCTGCAAAGGAATACATTTTTTTTTATTTGACAATTGTTTTTCAGCCTTTTTTATGAGATACAAAAAAAATATTTATAACCTTCGCAACTTTGTATAACAAACACATATCAATCATGAGTATCTTCCAAAAGAAACCGATAAACGCCATGCTCACCGAATTAAACAACGAAGGCGAACACGGTTTACGAAAAACCCTAAACTCATACAAACTAATAGCCCTTGGTTTAGGAGCAATCATCGGGGCAGGGCTATTCTCCATTACGGGAAATGCAGCCGCATACCATGCCGGTTCTTCCATCACTATATCGTTCGTCATTGCAGCAACAGGATGTTGCTTTGCCGGACTATGCTATGCCGAGTTTGCCTCCATGTTGCCCGTAGCCGGAAGCGCATATACCTATTCTTATGCTACGCTCGGAGAGTTTATTGCCTGGGTCATCGGTTGGGATTTGGTTTTGGAATATGCCGTTGCTTCGGCAGCCGTAAGTATCAGTTGGAGTGCGTATCTTGTGAAATTGTTAGAGGGTTTTCACATCCATATCCCTGTCGAATTGACGGCATGTCCTTGGGACGGTGGTATTGTAAATCTGCCTGCCGCACTTATTGTTGTCGCATTGAGCCTGCTACTGATAAAAGGTACGGAAAACAGTTCGTTCGTAAATACCATTATCGTATTTTTAAAGATCGTAATAGTTCTTGCTTTCATTATCATCGGATGGAAATATATCAATCCCGAAAACCATGTGCCTTACATTCCGAAAAATACCGGCGTTTGGGGCGAATACGGTTTCAGTGGTATTCTCCGGTCGGCAGCAATTGTCTTTTTCGCATTTATCGGCTTCGATGCCGTAAGTACGGCAGCGCAAGAAACAAAGAATCCAAAGAAAAGTATGCCCATAGGCATACTCGGTTCACTTTTCATCTGTACCATACTGTATATCCTGTTTTCCCACGTAATGACAGGAGTAGCGCACTATACCGAATTCAAAGGTCAAAGCGGCATTGCTCCCGTAGCCATTGCCATCGACCACATGGGAACGGTGGGAGCAGACGGCTTCATAATCCCGGCGTATCCCTGGCTAAATAAAGCCATTATCTTTGCCATATTAGCGGGATACTCTTCCGTAATCCTTGTCATGTTGCTGGGACAAAGCCGTGTGTTTTACAGTATGAGTAGAGACGGTTTACTGCCAAAATCATTCTCGCAGGTACATGCCAAATTCAGAACGCCGTACAAAAGCAATCTGCTATTTCTCACTCTTATCAGCGTTTTCACTTTATTCGTTCCGGCACGAGTAGCCGGAGAACTGACAAGCATAGGAACTTTACTCGCCTTTGTCATCGTTTGTGCCGGTATTTGGGTTATGCGAAAGAAAATGCCTGATGTTCCCCGCGCATTCAAAACACCGCTTGTTCCACTTGTTCCGATACTTGGTATTGCTACCTGCCTGTTTATGATGGCTTTCTTACCGTTTGATACATGGGTTCGCCTCATTCTCTGGATGCTTATCGGACACGACATATATGTATTTTACAGTTCGCGACACAGCAAACTACGCTCCAACGGGAGTTTATCGAGAAAAGAAAACAGAACATTGTCTTTCATCGGATTGGGAATAGCCACAGTGCTCACTTTCTTTACAATTGCCAATCAACTATCAGAGGGTTGGAAAGAAATCGTCTTTCCAATCATATTACTATCCATTGCGGGAATACACATTGTATTGTACAGTATCCGGCTTATTAGGAATAATTGAAAGTTGAAAGCGGAAATATGAAAAAAGCGACAAAACTTGAAGAACAAATGGTATTGTTAAATTAATATAGGAATATGGTGGTGATTTAAAAAGTATGCTGCTGTAAGGTTTTGGCAATCAGGTTAACAGTGATTATTTTTGTATATGAACATCACAATAACCCTTCATTGGCCCGATTGCCAAAGTACAAAAATAAAGAAAAATGGCAGGAAATCCTCCCGGAAGCAAAATTAGTATTGCAAAAACTGCGGACGACAGTTTATCGGCAACCACGCATTGAGTTACAAAGGTTGCCATTCGGACTTGAATCGGAGGATATTAACAATGCTTGTTCGAGGTGTTGGTATTAGAGATATTTCTGAAATAGAGAAAGTTAGTATCAATAAAGTATTGTCTGTATTGGTTCACTCCAATCACAAAATCAAACCAAAACAAAGCCATTACGACAAACTGGAAGTGGACGAATTATGGATTTATGTTGGCAACAAAAAGAATAAAGTTTGGCTGATTTATGCTTATCACCGTGTAACGGGCGAAATCGTTGCATACATTTGGGGCAAACGGAACTTAAAACAGCCTGTAAATTAAGGGACAAACTCCAGTCAATGGGCATTACTTTTGATACTGTTTGCACAGATGCTTGGGATAGTTTTATCTCTGTGTTTAAGCAAGATAACCACATAATTGGAAAAGCAGATACGAAAGGTATTGAGGGCAATAATTGCCGATTGCGACATCGAATACGGCGGGCTTTCAGAAAAACATGCTGTTTCTCAAAAATAGTGTTCAATCATTTAAAAGCATTTGATTTGGCGTTTTTTTATATCAATTTTGGCTTTGTATAAAACAGCATACTTTGTGAAACACCACCCGGATGGATATTGAACGGAATGATGTTGACGTCAATCTGCCCTCGCCGGATGCACTCCATCATTTTTTTGCGCCGTTCGAGTGTTGTTTCCTGCCACCATTTCAAGAACGGGTCAAGTGCTTCCACTGTCCACGTAAACCGTTCGCCTACGCGGTTGTTCTTTGTCTGTTCGGCACAATCCAGCGCAATGTCAATATAGCGCTTGTGCAACTCTGCCACAATCAGCGGATGTTCCGTATAGCCATAGTCGGTATGTGTCCAGTTGATGATGTCAATGGTTTTGATTCCCCCGTGTATGCGTCTGTTTGCGCGACGATAGGGAACAAAATGAAAACAGCCAGCGTGGCGAAAAGGGATTTAATCCGTGTCATGCGTGCTCATTGTTTATTCTCTCTTTCCATATACGAACAGTTCCCAGATATCCGACTGATTGGCGTCTTTGGTGAACATGATAATTACGTATCGTCCTTTTGTGGCGGGAAAGGTCAGCGTACACGGGGAACTGTTTGGGTTTTTCGTCGTCCAGTTATATTCCATTAAAGAAGATCCCCAGTAACTTTTTGGGGTGGTGATCAGGGTTGTGCCGGCAATCAGGAAATCGCCGTTGTCGATTTCCCAACATTGATCGTCCGAACTAACATAGACGCTGACGACTTTGATATATGACGGCGAGGTGCGGTAGGTCTCGGTGTGGCTGCCTTGCCGTTCGCCGGGTCCACGTGTCCACAATTCCACGGCAGTCACATTCTGCTCGGAACCGAGGTCAACCACAATGACGGGGCTATTGTCGTTGCCTATGCCGTTGGGAAAGCTTGCTGAGCCTACTCCCGGACGCCATGTATTGTCAAAATCGCCGTCAAACACAGCCGCTATACGCTTGGGACTGTAGTCTGGGCTCTGGTGCGACGAAGAACTCTTGACGGCAAGCGACGAACGGTCGGGTACGTACTGAATGGGTATGTAACATACGTTTTTGTCCGGATCTACTTTAAGCGGTTTGCTCACACCGGATAACTTTACAGGAATGATGTTCAAGCCCGGATGCAACTTCGACTTTTCTATCGTGCAGGTGATAGCTATTCTGTCTGCGCCTTCTTTCACCGTCAAGTCGCCCGAAAAGCTATAAGCATTTTCAGGCGGGACTACTCCTTCCAAGTGGGTAATCGTTTTGGTTACCTCTTCGGTGTCGCCTGCCGTTTTCGACTTGAGTCTTGTTTCTGTAAATCTCACCGGTTTCGGACCGGCTGTTAGTGCCTTTAGGATGTCGCGGTCGGTTTCTATCGTTACGTCTGCGTTCCACCGGTTGGTAAACGCCATCCCCACTTCTATCTGTCTTTCGATGGTTCCCGTTTCGCCTTCAATTTCAAATACGCGCACCATATCGAAATGGTCGGTCAGCATCCTGATTAGCGGTGCGTTCACTTCAAACTGTATCAGGGAGAAATTGTTCGGTTCAAGCAGATCAACGCCATTGGAAACGATGGATATCGGAAGTACAAAACGGGTCAGTCCGTATTTGGAAAATCCTGGGTATGCGCTATGCGCCTGTTCCCATTTTTCCACAATCTTAGCCGGATCGTATTCGACTTGAAATTTGGCGTATTGATCTTCGCCTTCAATGGTAAAGGACTGTTGGGCTATCGTGTAACAACTGACCGGTAGCAGTTCCAAATCGGTGCTGTTTTCGTCATTGTAGCGGTCCAGCACTTCCTGATCGACCAAAAAAGTAACCGTGCACGAACTGTTGTTAAACCCGCTTTTGTTCGCCCATAACTGTAATACGTATTTCTCTCCTATGTCAAAGGATTCTTCAATGTTCAAACCCGTTTTTAAAAGATATACCTTGTCGGACACTAAGTTTTGCCTGCGGTTGTCTTCGCATGACAGGAACATCAACGTTCCTGCGAACAAGATTAAAATTTTTGTCTTCATTTCTTTACTTTTTTCTTTATTTTAATTGACACTACCATCTCCATGATTGTTCGATTACTTTATTTCTATCCAATTCATTTTGATGAAGAGGATACAGATAATGCTTCGGCAGGAAGGTACGGTTTCCGCGATAGATAGGCGTCCGTTTCCAGAAATCGGTTTGCCCGATATTATTGGGCGCTCCGTCGTCCACAGTGATATTCATGCCATAAATCGGGACATTGTTGTTTGTTATTTCTGCTATTTTCCATCGGCGTATATCGAAATAGCGGCTGTTTTCAAAGAACAATTCTACTTGTCGTTCGCGGCGCAGCATCTGTCTCAGTTTATCCTGATCGTTCTCAATGCCGGGGTACACGGCTTCAATATTGGGAACGCCCGCTCTTGTCCGAAGCTCGTTCCAGTACTTGAGTACGTCGGGATTCTGATAGTCATATTCAATCAATGCCTCCACGTAATCCAGATAAATTTCAGCAAGGCGCATCAATGGCCATAGAGGAAAAACATATCCGCTGCTCGGATCGGTTTCCCTGAAAGTAAACTTGCGGGGCGTATATCCGGTCAATGGATGGTTTATTCCGTAGGGTTCGTAGCTGCTGCCTCCGCTTCCATAGTCGATTATTTCACTTTTTGACAGATTGCTTCCATAGACCCACCTGAGGTTGTCGTAAACGATGCTCATGTAGAAACGCGGTTCGCGATTTATGTACATTTTGTAGGTAAGCGTGGAAACCTTGTCCCAAGGATGTGTGAAATTCTCGGCTCCCGTTTCGGAATAGCCTGATGTGGGGTCGATAATGGGATTTCTGCCGTCTTTCCCGTTCCATTCCGGAGAACCGTCGCTGTATCCTGTAATGGGATACGTTCCATCGCTCATGGCGAAAGCGTCCACTTGTTTCTGCGATACACTGACGCTACCCCGGTTGTTTTGGAAGACTTTTGGAGTAATGAGATAAACGAAGTCCCGCGCTTCGGCTTCGGTATAACCAAACGTCATGTGGCGACCGAAAATCAGTTCGGAATTCCATTTCTGGTAATGTATTCCATAGAGGGATGTGTAGGGGTCTATCTTATCGCTACCGTCAGTAGCCTTATCCTTATACAGTTCATAGCGGTTCAGGTCAATAACTGCTTTTGCGGCAGCAGCGGCATCTTTCCATTTTTTTTCGCTGTATGTGGTCGGCATCAGGTTCTTGCCGGTGATGTTGCTTTTCCATCCGGCATAGATGGATGTATCGGTATTGAATAACGGGCTTGCTGCAAAGTTCAGCAGTACGGCTTTCAATGCGAGCGCGGAACCGCTTGTAGGTCTGCCCAGATTGGTATCGTTTTGTTCTGGATACAAAATATCGGCGATTTCCGTCAGTTCTTGGGATACATATTCTACGCACTCGTCGAAAGTATTTCTGCCGAGAAGGTACTCTTTATCCAGTTCCAGAAGATCATCGTGTAAAATAACTACCGGTCCGTAGGTCCTGATCAGGTTCACATAGATCAAAGCCCTTATGAAACGCACTTCTGCCTTGTATTGTGCTATTTCTTTGCTGCTCAGTTCTTTGCACATATCAATATTTTGCAGGAAATAATTGAAATCCCTTATCCCCTGATAATTATTTTGCCACTTGCCGTAAGGTATATCGTTGGCATTCCATGAACCGTTGTTCATTTTATGTACATCGTGTGACCATGTAATGTCAGATTCATCGGACGCGGCGCTCCACGGGTAACCTTCTGCCGCAGACAGCAGCCAATATCGCGGGATATAACTATAGCATTGGAAAAGGAACTTTTCCGAATTGACCCTGTCTTTGAATATATCCGCTGTTGTGGTCGGTTGATTAAGCGGTTGCTGATCGAGAAAGGAATCGCAGGAAGAGAATACCATGCAGGCAAACGCTGTAAACACATAAGCGGCGATTTTATTTGTATTCATTGTAATTTTCATAATTCAATAAATTTAAAAATTTAAATTCAGACCAAAGTTGATAATACGGTTGGGCGGATATTTGGAACCCTGCTCATTGTCCACTTCCGGATCGAACAGTTTGAAATCCGAAAAAGTCAGCAAGTTGATGCCGGAGCAATAGATATGGATGCTCTGTATCCGCAATTTTTCAGTAACGCGCCGTGGAATGGTATATCCGAATGTCGCATTTTTTAATCGCATGTAACTGATGTCTTTTTGCCACAATGTCGATTTCAGGTTGTTATTTGCATTGGTTCCAATGGTTGCACGCGGATATTTGGCGTTAGGATCAGGGTTGTCGAGTTTCCACGAATTGTAATAAACGTCTTCATAAAATCCCGAGGTGGCTTCACCGGCTCCTGAAAATGTTCTGAATGCAGTTCCGGTCAGGAACATGGTCGTATTTGTCACTCCTTGAAATAAAAACGAGACATCGAAATTTTTCCACTGGAAAGATGATCCGAATCCATAAGTGATTTCCGGCACCCAAGTACGCCCAATAGGGACCTGATCGTAGCTGTTGATCACGCCATCGCCGTTGATGTCCTTGTACTTAATGTCGCCAACCCGTAACACACCGTATTGGGAAGGACTCTGGTCAATTTCTTCCTGAGAAGAAAAAAGCCCCATAGCGACATATCCGGTTTGCTGATCTACAGCTAAACCGATTTTGCTCATATAAGGATATTCAGGAATCGGCGAGGCGTTCTTGAGTATCTTGTTGCGGTTGTATGTAAAATTGCCTCTGACAGAAATCTTCATTTCGCCAACCGTATGATATGATTCCAATTGAAGATCAAGCCCGCGATTCAATACTTTGCCGATATTAACGTATGGTAGGATGGCCACGCCGGCAACATAAGTCAGGTCATTACGCTGAAGGAATATACCGGTACGATAGTCGCGAAAATAATCGGCCTGAATGTTGATGTTGCCCAATAACGATAGTTCCAGACCCAAATCCAGTTTGTTCGACTTTTCCCATGCTACGTGCGGGCTTCCGTAAGTGCTGAATTTGGCTCCCGTCTTTGCTGTTGACTGTAGCCCCAACGAATAGGCATTATTGACATTGAGGTTGTATGCGTCATAATAAATAAATCGTGAACTCTGTGAGATTTGATCATTGCCCACCAAGCCGTAAGAGCCTCTGATTTTTAACATGCTAATCACATTAGTTGCAGGTTTGAAGAAATCTTCATTCGAAATCAACCAGCCCAATGCAATAGATGGAAAAAAACCGAATCGCTCTCCGGGACTGAAATTTTCCGAGCCGTTGTAGCCAAAATTTCCTTCCAGAAAATAACGTTCTTTGAATCCGTAGGTGAGGCGTCCTGCAATACCTTGATTGCGATAGGGCACAGACAGATCTATACTTTCCGCCTGAACATACTTCAGTGATTTCTGATTGTACAGAAACAGTCCACCAACACGATGATCGCCGAAAACGCGCGAATAAGTCAGCGATCCTTCCAGATAGAATGTCTTCTGCCCTGCCGAACTTTTGTCATAGCTCAATACTTCCGTTCCGTTTGATGTAACAGAATTGAAAAGCAAATTACCATCATCGTCGCGACCGTAAGCATAAAAAGTGTTGGGCCTTCTTGAATATCTCACCTCCTGACTGCTCACCATGTCCCACGAAAATTTGACATTGGCTTCCAAGCCTTTGGTGATTAATTCGCTGAAATCCTGTTTCAAACCCAGTAATGCTTGCGAATTGTTCCAGTATTCATTTTTGAAACCATTCTGTGTCAGTAGGTTATATGGTGTTTGTCCGCCTCCGGGGTAGTCCGACTGCGAACCGTCGGAATAAACGATAGGAATCAGCCCGGGCGAATAAGTGAACGCCCTTGACCATATATCTTCTCTGCTGCTGTTTGGCGACACTCTTGTTTCATAAATATTTGATAAATTGATGTTTACAACGGTAGTCGGTGATAAATTAACGTCAACATTGGAACGGAAATTGAATTTATCGTAGTCAATCGACGTGTTGTAACGTTTCGTATTGTCTTCATTATAGACACTTCCTTCATGATAGTAAGACCCTGAGATAAAATACTTGGCAACGCTTCCTCCTCCGCTGATATTGGTATTGACACGTTGGTTGTAAGCCACAGATTTGAACATTTCTTTCACCCAGTTCACATTGGGGTAAAAGTCGGGGTCTTCACCGGAACGTATTTTAGCAATTGTTTCATCGGAAAATAGATGCTTTCCTTCATCCGAAGCGTAACTGTACGCTTCGTTATAAAAATCAGCATACTGAACAGCATCAGCCATCTTCGGAAGTCTTGTCGGAGAAACAAATCCCGATTCAACGCGCACGGTCACTTTGACAGGTCCTGATTCTCCGGATCTGGTAGTGATGAGCAACACGCCGTTCGCACCGCGCACACCGTAAATAGCAGTGGCTGTGGCGTCTTTCAGCACCGAGAAAGTCTCGATATCTTCCACATCCATCAAATCGAGGTCCCGTTCGATACCGTCCACCAGCACAAGCGGTTTATTCGAATTTCCGTTGGTGGTACTAACGCCACGTATCCAGAACTGAGCACTCTCACCCGGTTCGCCGCTGCGCTGGATGGAAATCACCCCACCCACTTGTCCTGCAAGTACGGTTGATATCTGCCCAGCGGGCAATTTTAACAGGTTTGGTTTAACCGTGGTAATTGCGCCGACCACACTTTCCTTCTTTTGCATGCCATAGCCCACTACTATTTCTTCCATTTCGGACATCGAAGGTTGTAATTCAAAGTTAAGGGTAGTACGGTCGCCAACCAGTACTTCCTGAGTGGTGTAGCCTATGAAAGACACCATAAGCACAGCATTCGCTCTGTCCAACTTGATGGTGTAATTACCATCAATATCGGAGATCGTTCCAATTGTGGTTTTCTTGATCCATACGCTGGCTCCTGTAATGGATTCTTTAGTGCCGGCATCGATAATTTTACCGGTAATGGTTTTGTTTTGCTGCAGCACATCGTTTTCCGTCAATGCGACATTATCCGCATGAACAAAACTTCCGGTAAACAAGAATGGAATGAGTACCATGAAACCGACAAAAAATCGCAAGTAATGATTTTTTTTGTCAAATCGTATAAACGTAATTTTTTTTTTGTACATTTGTTCAAAATTTGAATTCTTATTAAAATTGAGTTGTCTTCTACGTAATTGATTTTAAGGCATTGTTAAATTCATATAGGTAATTCATTATTTAGTTTTAGAAACAGTAATTTTAAGGATTTATCAATCCTGTGTCAGGTTTCTGCCGATTTTACATCCGATTTCTTCACTACCGTATAATGATACCGGCATTCTTTACATTGATAACGTTGGCGACCTTTAACAAAGTCGGCCTTGTGGTAATGTATGCTTCCGCAGAGGGAACAATCCATAACTTTTTTCAAGCAAAAATAATATTACTATCTTTGTAGAATATAAAGTGCCCCAACACATAAGTAATGCTATGTTAAGCATTATTTAGCGTACTACTGCACTATAAAAAGTAAATGTGAGCCTATGTTTGTCAACAAACATAGGCTTTTTTTATTTCTATCTCAAATATACGGACTCAAATAAAGCGGCATATCGGGACATTTCTTTGCTATTTTTTCGTTAAAATGCAACGTTTGGCGCTTTCTGAGTTCCTTCTTCCGTTTCGAAATACGGCTTCCTCTCAAATCCGGATAGGGCGGCAATGATATTTTTGGGAAAACGGCGGATAATAGTATTAAAACTGCCCGTAATCTCGTTATACCGGCTACGTTCTACTTGAATCCGGTTTTCGGTTCCCTCTAATTGAGCTTGCAACTCCAAAAAGTTCTGATTAGCCTTTAAATCAGGATAATTTTCTGTAATCATCAGCAAACGACCCAATGCAGCACTTAGCTCTCCTTGAGCTGCTTGATATTCCTGCAATTTTTCCGGTGTCAGCGACTCTGCATCCACGGTTACTTGTGTTGCTTTTGCACGAGCGGATACAACGCCTTCCAAGGTTTCATTCTCATGGCTGGCATAACCCTTTACCGTAGCCACTAAATTCGGAATCAAGTCGGCACGACGTTGGTATTGGCTTTCCACGTTTGCCCATTGTTTACTAACACTCTCTTCTATAGAAACTAAAGCGTTATAACCGGTCGTATACCATAAAGCAAGTACGACTAACAGGGCTAAAAAGATCAGTATTCCCTTTTTCATGTTCAAATTGAATTAATTGTTAAAACTATATTTGCTACCAACTACTCGTAGAGCCACCACCACCTGAACGACCACCGCCAAAACTTCCCCCAAAACTGCCGCCATGACTTCCACCACCGGAGGAGTTTCCGCCGATGCCCCCGGCAGTATGTTGTAAGCGAGGTAGACTCATATCGTAATTCTTTTCATAACCACAAAACTTACAGTGATATACCACTCTTTGCAAACCGGCACTGATGTACGTAGGAGCTTGTATCCTATAAGACGTTTTTTTCGTAAATGCCTTTGCACTGCACTTAGGACATTTGGCATAATTGCTTGACTTGTTGTCATATTCAAAAACAACCTTATTTCCGCAATTGTTACATAAAAAAACATCGTAATTCACTGATTGTATTCTTTCTTCAAAATCTTGAGAGGGGTCTAAGAACTTATTATCCTCATCTTCCGGCAAAATATGCATCATACTTTCGCAAACATCGCAACGTATAGGTTGCGTTCTCAATTTCCGCATTTGAGCCTTTGCGTAGAGACTGGCGGGAATAATTGCCAGTGGAATGACCATTACATAAAGCATATAAATCGCATGGAAAAACAATAGCGCCAATAATGACCCTGCAACAACAATCGCAACAGTCAAATAATTTACTGTTTTCCTTTTCGTTTTCAATGAATGATAGCGCGCTCTATTGGTTGGTAACTTCGCATCATTTTTGATTTTGCCAACCATAGTATGTATCCATAGCCATGAAATTAGTATTACCGACAAACATACAGCCAGAATCGCTTGCCACACTATGCCTGTGGATTGTTTTCCCGGCTCGGGCAGTACTACCTCATTGCTACTATTCGTATGTACGATGGAAACAATTCGCTCCACACCGGCTAATATCCCTGCCCCGTAATTGCCGTTTTTAAATTCGGGTATCATTGTTTGTATTTGTATTCGTTTGCAAATGGCGTCAGGCAATACGCCTTCGAGACCGTAACCGACTTCAAATCTTACGGTACGCTTATCTAACACAAACAAAATTAACAACCCATTATCCACATTCTTTTTCCCAATGCCCCATTCTTCAAACAATTTGACTGCAAAGCCTTCGATATTGTTATTGTCGATAGAATTGAGCAAAACAACGGCAACTTCGGCTTTTGTATCTGCTTCGAGGGTTTGCAACATCTTATTAACCTGAGCAAGAGTATAAGTGTCTAAAATGCCGTCAGGATTACTGACAAAGTTTGCAGCATCAAATGTCTTCGGATTTGGTACTGTTTTTATAGTATATTCCTGTGCTGCAAGAACAAAGAGATGAGAGGAAAATAGCAATATGAATAAAATATTTTTCTTCATTTAGGATAAGTATCAATTAGGAGTTATCATTGTGTCCGTACATTTATTTCAATGGACAAAGTTAGGATAATTTACACATTACAAACGGTTTCCAGTATGTTATCATTTTTAAAACAATAACTATTAATTAAAGTTTATATCCCATATAATCGGTTTGTAGAGTTACAACAGCAGGTAGTTCTTCCAGTTTTCTATATAAGAAACCATCTATTAGGGTTGATTTTGTCGATGATAAACAGGCTTATTATAATCTTATATTGTTGAACTCACGTTAACTAATAGTTATGCTTGAACACGGATCTTTGCTGGTGAACCCATGGGAATCTTGATAAAAATAAAGCTGCTATTAGGAAATATCATGTAAGTTTGTCAAAAATTAAAGAGCATCTATGCAGATAAATCCGGAATTACAATTGGCTTGGGACGTGGTAGAAAAAACAGGAATTCACCTATTCCTCACAGGCAAAGCCGGTACCGGTAAAACTACTTTTCTTCAAAGACTGAAAGAAATAAGCCCCAAACGCATGGTAGTAGTAGCTCCCACAGGTATAGCGGCTATTAATGCCGGAGGGGTAACCGTCCATTCTTTTTTTCAACTCCCTTTTGCACCTTACGTGCCGGATAGCACGCTCAACACCCAACAACATGGTTACAAATTCGGGAGAGAAAAGATAAATATTATTCGCAGCATGGATTTGTTGGTGATTGATGAAGTCAGTATGGTACGCGCTGATTTGCTGGATGCCGTTGATGCCACATTACGCCGCTATCGCAACCAGAGTAAGCCTTTTGGCGGAGTTCAGTTGCTGATGATTGGCGATATGCAACAGTTAACTCCCGTACTGAAAGAGCATGAATGGGAGTTGCTTAGCCAGTATTATAATACCGGCTTTTTCTTCGATAGCCTTGCATTAAAGAATACCGAATACGTAACTATCGAACTTAAAAAAGTATATCGGCAAAGCGATACGCATTTCTTATATCTACTGAATAAGATTCGCAATAATGAAGCCGACGATGTCGTGTTGAGTGAATTGAACAAACGTTACATCCCAAATTTTGACCCTAACGACGAGAAAGAAGGATATATCCGCCTAACCACTCATAACTACCAGGCACAGCAGCATAACGACCTTCGCCTGAATGCACTTGCCGGACAAGCATACAGTTTCCGGGCAGAAATGGCAGGAAATTTCCCTGAAAGTTCCTACCCCGCGGACGTATTGCTTACTCTGAAGAAGGGGGCGCAAATCATGTTTATCAAAAATGATTCCTCTGTTGAGAAACGTTTCTACAATGGGAAAATAGGGCTTGTGACGGAAGTGAACGAGAACAGTATTTGGGTGCGGGCTAACGGCGATGAACACAGCTTTCAACTTGCCGTTGAAAAATGGACAAACAGCAAGTATTCACTTAATCCTCAAACGAAAGAAATTACCGAAGAGGTGGAAGGTACTTTCCTGCAATATCCTATCCGGCTGGCATGGGCTATTACTATTCATAAAAGCCAAGGGTTGACGTTTGAACGTGCCATCATTGATGCCAACAACTCATTTGCACACGGGCAGGTATATGTGGCTTTAAGTCGTTGCAAAACGTTGGAAGGCATGGTATTGGCTGCTCGTTTGAATCGAAGTGCAATTATTTGCGACACTACGATTAAGGAATTTGACCGCGAAATAGAACAAAGATCGCCCGACGAACAACAGCTTCGGGAATTGCAGCGATGTTATTTCCTTGATTTATTGTCCGAGCAGTTTAATTTTCACCTTTTAGAGCAACGCTTGTTACAAGTTGTTCGTATTATGGACGAACATCTCTACCGGCTTTATCCTCAATTGTTGATACGGTATAAAGAAACATCGGATACGTTCAAAACAAAAGTCGGTAAAGTGGCAGAGACCTTTAACACGCAATATTCCAGAATGGTAATGAGTACGGAAGATTACGCAAGCAATCCGGCTTTAAACAACAGGATTACTTCCGGAGCGCATTATTTTCGCCAAGAATTGGAGGCTTTATTTTCTTCTTTATTGGATGAAACGAGGATAGGAACGGATAATAAAGAGGTAAAAAAGAAATTCGCCGAAGCCTTTGCGCATTTAAAAAAAATGACGTATGTAACAAATGGGACGCTGTCTCTCACGGAGAAAGAGGGTTTTTCTGTTTCAGCTTATCTAAAGAACAAAGCCCGTCTGATGCTTTCTGCAGAAGATAATCAAATGGAGCGGAAAGAACGCAACAATCATTCTTCTCGGCAGGAAAAAGCAAAGGTTCCGAGTGATATTCTTCATCCCGTTCTGTATTCGGAATTGATCGAATGGCGAAATGCAGAGGCAAAGGCACAAGGAACAAACGCACCGGTATATACGGTGATTCAGCAAAAAGCGCTATTGGGTATCGTAAATTCATTACCGAAAGACGCTTCGGAGTTGCTCCGTATCCCTTATATAGGCAAACAGACAGTGGAGAAATACGGTGAAAGGCTGCTGGATATGGTAAGCCAATATGTAGAAAAGGCAAAAGTAATACATCAGGAATTTCACGTTCCTGCTCCGAAAGAGAAAAACACTCCTTCAAAAAGCCCTACGAAAGAAATCACTTACAAAATGTTTCAGCAGGGAATGAGCATTGAGGAGATTGCCGGAATACGAGGATTTGTGACAGGAACCATTGTCGGACATTTGGAACCTTACTTGCGCAAAGGGGATGTATCTATTCAAGAATTAGTGCCACAGGAGAAGATAGATATAATCACTCATTATCTCCAAGAGCACGAGAGAGAGGGCACAACTCTTTCCGTTATCAAAACTGCTCTGGGAGAAGAAATTTCATATACGGACATCCGGGCAGTGATGGCTTCGGTTCAAAAGAAATAACAACTGTGCATAGCTTTAACAGATAAGATTATGAAAAGAAAAAGTTCGTTCATATTATTTTTAACGTGAGGTCAATATACAATTAGAATAAGGTCCCTCACGCCGAAATACCATGCGAATACCTTATGAATACCAAATGCTTAACGGTTCTGTCCGATTCATGTCCGATACCTCTCCGATTCATGTCCGATTTCTCCCCGCTTCCCAAGCGGACATAAATACCCGAAGAAGCCTCTCGAATACGCTTCGGATGGGTTGCAGACCGCTTAGAGAGTACGAAAGAAAGGATAACCAATTGTTCTCTTTTTGCTAGCTTTTACCGGATTTTTATATCGAACTCACGTTTGCGTGAGAGGCACGCCCGAATTTAGTGGAAAGTGGAGAGTTTTTGAGTGTGCCGGGCTAAAAAGAAATAATCTTATCAACTTTTTTCGTTTCTTTTGTTTTTCAATAAAATGTTTTTACATTTGCTCTACAATATAAGCCGCATTGGTTGGATTGGGAAACTCATCAAGTATATTGAAAAACCGAGACGGGCTTTGTTTCTTAATGGCGGGCTACAATCTTTCGGGATGCTTCATAAGCCGGTAGATTACAGAGAGGAACAAGCACTCAAATCATGTCATTCGGAGTTTCATCACATCCCAATGCGGTTTTTTTCATTGCATATTACAAAGCTATCTCTTCCCTAAATCGTCATATAGCTTTTGTAAAAATGCTTTTCCTTTTAGTAAATTCTCACCCGGATTACTGCCCGTATCGGAATATATCCGGTCGGCATCGCAATCAAACACTAATTGATTCTCCGGTGTAATCATTCCGAAAGCATTGGGATAGGCAAAGTATGCAAAATGGGGTGAAGCAGGGTTTACTATATTCTTACTGAATGTAAATTCTTCGTGAGGCAATCTCAACTGTGCAAGCAATGTAGCTGCTATGTCTATTTGAGAAGCATAAACATCAATCTTCACAGGAGTTTTTACCGCTCCACCTACTATTAATAAGGGAATTTGATAGCGCACGGGCGATAAATGGTCAATGTCCGAAGGGTATCCGCCGGCATGGTCGGGGACAAGAACAATGATACTATTGTCCCACCATTCGGTTTGTTTATAATGATGAATAAAATCTCCCAAACAACTGTCCGTATAAGCTACCGAATTTAAAAACGGATCGCTTAACCTATGGAAAGGAACGTCGAACGGTTCATGACTACTCGACGTTTGCATGATCTTCAAAAAAGGTTCTTGCTGCTTTTGGCTTTCCATATCCGAAAGAAAACGGGTAAACACAACATGATCGTGCGCTCCCCATTTACTCAAGCGTTCATCAAGAGGAAAATCTTTGTCGCATACTATGTTGGTAATTCCTGTTGATATAAGGTATGAACGCATGTTCGTAAAATCGGCATCTCCACCGTAATAATATTGCAGGTCGTAACCGGCTGCTTTTAATGAATGT
>SNRY01000064.1_pt1 | contig 44179 bp, 43 predicted proteins | sample 4693421 | NCBI WGS metagenome assembly SNRY01 (sample SAMN11003215, study PRJNA524138) | termite gut metagenome | isolation source: Bacteroidetes bacterial symbionts from single cell of protist host amplifed... | host: Streblomastix strix ... | reverse complement strand
CTGTCCTAAAAGAGTGATTTCTTTATAGCTTTTTTCTCTCAAATCACGTACTTCATTTAAAATACTTTCCATGTCACGGCTTCGCTCCCTGCCACGAGTGTATGGGACGATACAATACGAACAAAAATTATTGCATCCTCTCATAATAGAAACATAACCCGAAATGTGATTACTGCAAATGCGCGAAGGAATTACGTCGCGATACGTCTCCACCGTAGAAAGTTCCACATTAATGGCTTTCTCACCGTTTTCCACCGATGCAATCAAATCGGGTAAAGATAAGTAGGCGTCCGGACCCACGACTAAATCCACTTGATGGTGTTCTATCAAATCATTTCTTACCCGTTCAGCCATACAACCCAATACACCGACAATCAGATGTTTTTTCTTTTTTTTCAAAGAGTAGAAAAAATGCAAACGATTTAGGATTTTTTGTTCGGCATTATCACGAACGGAACAAGTATTCATAAATATAGCATCTGCCTTTTCGATTTCATCCACAGTCGAATATCCAGCCATTTGCATCACTGAAGCAATTATTTCACTATCGGCTACATTCATTTGACAACCGTATGTCTCAATAAATAATTTTTTGTTGTCGTTTATCATCCTGGTGTCGAAATTCGCTTTTGCCGGTATATATATTCCTTTTTGTACATCAATTTCGGAATGCAAAGAAACCAATTTTATTGCATATCTCCTTGTTACATTATCATGTATTTATTCATTATTTCCTTATATTCGCAACAACAATACGATGCCAATGTTTGTTTTCGATTTGATTGACAAATACTATCCGGAAGATAATAAATTGAAACGCATCTTCTTGTCGCATGCTTATTCCGTAGAGAAAAAAGCATTACAGATTGTAGCCGCACATCCTGAACTAAATGTGGATGAGAAATTTTTGTCTGAAGCTGCCTTGCTTCATGATATCGGAATTTTTCTGACTCATGCGCCCGGTATATCTTGTTTTGGAAAGGAACCCTACATTTGTCATGGTTATCTGGGAGCGGAATTAATGCGAAAAGAAGGTTTCCCGCGTCACGCATTAGTATGCGAACGACATACCGGCGCCGGTCTTTCCCTAAAAGAGATTGTTGAAAGACAGTTACCTGTTCCACATCGAGAGATGGTTCCTCAAAGTATAGAAGAACAAATCATTTGTTTTGCCGACCTGTTTTTTTCAAAGAAACATTTAGAGGAAGAAAAAAGTATTAAAAAGATTCAAAAAAACATGGCAAAGTATGGAAAAGAAGGATTGGAACGGTTTACCAAATGGAAAAAGTTGTTTGGGGAATAATTAATCCGGTTGTATTTTCCTACCTTTGCGCTAATTTCACAATATTCAAAATACTATGCCGAAAAAAAATTCTGAGAAAAGCCCCTCTAAGTTGCTGTCCTTTTTTAAAGAGGTAATTGCATTTGTTAAAAATGAAACTTTCCATTTTATTACAGGTCTTCTGTTAGTCTTATTCTCGGTATATCTTCTGCTGGCTCTTACTTCTTTTTTCTTTACCGGTGTAGCCGATCAAAGCATTCTCGATGGAGACGCGGAATTATTGTCTTCCATAAATAATGGAGTAAAAAACTATGCAGGTTCGCGTGGCGCACAATTGGCAAGTTATCTTATTAATGATTGTTTCGGTATTTCTTCTTTCTTTTTTGTTGTTATGGGAGCCGTGTTTGGAATACATCTGATGCGGATATACGTGTTTCGTATATGGAAATGGCTTTTCTGTTGTATGTTTTTGCTTATTTGGTTCTCGGTGTGTTTTAGCTTCGCTTTTACGGGATTTTACAAAGATTCTTTTGTTTATTGGGGAGGAATGCATGGCTACAATGCAAATACATGGTTAGTATCGCAAGTGGGTTCGCCGGGTACAGGATTAATACTTCTCGCTACAGGATTGTGTTTTCTGATATACGCAAGTTCTAAAACGATTGTCTGGATACATAAATTCTTCGGAATGAGGCATATAAGAAGGCGCGAAAAGATTATTGCCAAATATAAGAATACATCTGCCGGACTATCGCCAATAGAGGAGGCTCAAACCGATACAGGAGAAAAAGAAACCCATACATCCAAAGAGGTAAATAATGAAAACTTCGAAGAAGTAGATATGACCTTTGAAGCAACCGAGTCTGACGATGTTCCCTTTTCCGCTTCTCAACCATACGCCGGAAAGACAGATGCCCCCTTGGGTGTAGAGATTAGTGAAAATAGTGATGGCGACGACGAAAATTATCACGGAATAGAAACCGAACCTTACAATCCAAAACTTGATTTAGAGCATTATCATTTCCCGACACTCGACCTGTTAAAATTCTATGACAACAGAGACTTAACCATTAACATGGAAGAGCAGAAAGCTAACAAAGAAAGAATTATCACCACCTTACGAAGTTTTGGTATAGAAATTAGTACCATTAAGGCAACCGTTGGTGCTACTGTTACGCTGTATGAAATAACTCCTGAACAAGGTGTGCGCATATCCAAAATACGCGGTTTGGAAGATGACATTGCGCTCAGCCTTTCTGCTTTGGGTATTCGTATCATTGCGCCGATACCCGGAAAAGGAACTATCGGTATAGAAGTGCCAAACTCAAATCCAAAAATCGTTTCGATGCAATCCATTATCGGTAGCAAGAAATTTCAAGAATCGAACTACGATTTGCCTATTGCTCTGGGTAAAACCATTACCAATGAAGTATTCATGGTTGACCTCTGTAAAATGCCCCATATATTGGTGGCGGGAGCTACAGGACAAGGTAAATCTGTCGGATTGAACGCCATTATCACTTCTTTGTTATATAAAAAGCATCCGGCTGAACTGAAATTTGTATTGGTCGATCCCAAGAAAGTGGAGTTCAGTATCTATTCCGTCATTGAACATCATTTTTTAGCCAAGTTGCCCGACGGCGAAGAGGCGATTATTACCGACGTGACGAAAGTGGTACAAACGCTTAGCTCCATCTGTGTAGAAATGGACAGCCGTTACGACTTGTTGAAGAAAGCCCATGTAAGAAATATTAAAGAATACAACGAGAAGTTTATTAACCGGAGGTTGAATCCGGGAAAAGGGCATAAATTTATGCCTTACGTTGTGGTGGTCATTGATGAATTCGGCGACTTGATTATGACGGCAGGCAAAGAAATAGAGTTGCCTATTGCCCGTATTGCCCAATTAGCCCGTGCTATCGGTATTCACATGATTATAGCTACGCAACGCCCAACGACCAATATCATTACCGGCACAATTAAAGCGAATTTTCCTGCTCGCGTGGCTTTTCGTGTGTCTGCCATGATGGACTCACGTACAATTATTGACCGTCCGGGAGCTAATCAACTGATTGGACGAGGGGATATGCTTTTCTTGCAGGGAGCCGACCCTGTTCGTGTACAATGCGCTTTTGTAGATACTTCTGAGGTGGAGGATGTTGCAAAGTTTATTGCCAAGCAGCAAAGTTACCCCACGGCTTTCTACCTGCCCGAATACGTCAATGAAAGCAATGCAAATGATTCCAATGAAATAGATATGGGACGTTTGGATCCTCTGTTTGAAGAAGCTGCCCGTTTAGTGGTTATTCATCAGCAAGGTTCCACTTCGCTGATTCAACGTAAGTTTTCTATCGGGTACAACCGAGCGGGGCGTATTATGGATCAGCTTGAAAAATCAGGGATTGTAGGACCTAGCGAAGGAAGTAAGCCTCGCCAAGTGATGTGCATAGATGAGAATGATTTACAGGTGAAAATGAGGGATTTGCTATAAAGATTTTATTATCAATAGTTTGTTATATTTTTATAGGTATAAGATGAAAAGGATATTATATAGTATACTTACCACCCTGTTTGTCCTGTCGCTCAAAGCGCAAGCCCCACAGGAAACAGCCAAACAGATTCTTGATAATGTGTTAACGGCTTTTCGTGTAAACGGAGAGGTTAAAATCGATTTTACCGTAAAAATGTTTGGTAAAAGCCCGTCTTCAGGAGAAATACAAGGCGCAATTCAACTGAAAGGAGAAAAGTTCTTGTTAAAGACCAACGACGCCGTTATATGGTTTGACGGGAAAACTCAATGGAGTTATTGGATAGAGAACGATGAAGTAAATATCACTACTCCTACGATGGAAGAATTGCAAAGTTTAAATCCCTATACATTGCTTTCTCTCCACCGGAATGGATTTGAGTATAAGCAGGGAACAACGGTTCAATTTCAAGGTAAACCTGTTTATGAGATAATACTGAAGGCAGTTGCCAAGAGTGAACAAGCTATTTCAAATATCCGGTTGTATATTGCGAAAGAATCTTATCAACCCGTGCATATAGTTATGGAACAACGGGAAGGAAATCGGAGTGAAATCACCGTTACCAACTATCAAAACCGGCAGAAGTATGACGATACCCTTTTTACATTTGACAGGAAAAATTATCCCGACGTTGAAATGATAGACCTTAGATAAAACTCTGTATATGGAAAATAAAAGAATCAAATGTTTGATTATCGGTTCAGGTCCTGCCGGATACACTGCCGCTATATACGCAGGAAGAGCAAACATAACCCCTGTACTCTACGAAGGAATACAACCCGGTGGACAGTTAACCATCACTACCGAAGTAGAAAACTTTCCGGGTTATCCGAATGGAGTTAGCGGAACACAACTCATGGAAGATTTACGTACACAAGCCCAAAAGTTTGGTGCGGACATTCGTTCCGGTGCGGTAACGGCTGCCGATTTAAGTTGCTCGCCATACAAAATTACGATTGGCGAAGAAAAGATAATCGAAGCCGAAACGCTAATCATTGCTACCGGAGCTACAGCCAAGTATTTGGGATTGGAAGATGAAAAAAAATATGCCGGAATGGGAGTAAGCGCTTGCGCCACCTGTGACGGCTTTTTTTATCGTAAAAAGCAAGTCGCCGTTGTGGGTGGTGGCGATACGGCATGCGAAGAGGCTTTATATCTGGCAGGATTGGCTTCTAAAGTCTATCTTATTGTACGTAAACCTTACCTACGCGCTTCCTCAATTATGCAAACCCGCGTTTCGGAAAGAAAAAATATCAAAATACTTTTCTAACATCATATTGTTGGGCTTTTTGGTGATAACGGAGTAGAAGGAATGCATCTTGTCAAACGTCAGAGCAAAGCAGACGAAACAGGCTATGACCTTGCCATTGATGGTGTTTTTCTTGCTATCGGACATCAGCCTAATTCCGAAATATTCAAATTCTATTTAGAAACGGACGAAACAGGCTATATCTTAACTGAAAACGGAACTCCTCGTACAAAAATAGCAGGTGTGTTTGCTGCCGGCGATGTGGCAGACCCACACTACCGCCAAGCGGTAACAGCGGCAGGTAGTGGATGTAAAGCGGCAATTGAAGCGGAAAAGTATTTGTCTGCAAAAAAATAAAACCGATAATTCTATTTTTTACGAAATTATGCTTTTAAGACTTGATATTCCCAATTTATACAGTCCCTATGTTTGTAAAATAAAAAGAATAACATAAGTGTCCTTTAGCGTATTCTATTTGAGAGAAGTAATACTAGCAAACCGTAGTGCATTGAGAGGTAGGAACAAGGCGCGCCTTGCCTCCTGTGGATACCCCCCGTAGTTGCCCCCGTTTTAGAAAACAAACATTCAATAAAATAGCGCAGGGTTAATCACACAGGAACAGGAAGAGGTATAAAAAGCCTGTTCCTACCATAGGGTTGTGGATTATCAATGAATGCCGGTATTCGTTTAGGGCAAATCCCGACTTTGGACACAACTTAAAATTCACCCTCTACATGAATATTGTTGATTGATGAAACAAAAATTTACTTGATGTAAAAGTCAAGCACTCGCTCCTCCTCCAAATATCCTTCCAAATGCTGCCCGACCTTCACTTCTCCTACCCCTGCTGGAGTTCCGGTAAACAGCAAATCACCCATCTTTAATGTCATAAAACGACTGACATAAGCTATTACATCGTCCACCCCAAATAACATACCGGAAGTATGTCCGCGTTGCGCTTCTTTTCCGTCAATATTCAAATGGAAGCCTACTTGTTGAACATCGGTGAATCTTTCTTTGAAAACAAAGGTACCGATAGCGGCAGAATCATCAAACCCCTTGCAGAGTTCCCAAGGATAACCTTTCCGGCGAAATTCACGTTGCATGTCGCGGGCTGTAAAGTCAATCCCTACCGTTACTGCGTCATAATACCTGTTTGCAAAACGTGAGGCTATGTACTTACCTAAACGACTGATACGCACAACCAATTCCGCTTCGTAATGTATTTCATGTGAAAAATCAGGAATAAAAAAAGGTTTCCCGTTTTTAAGAAGAGCTGTATCCGGTTTCATGAAAATAACCGGCTCTTTCCCCTCCGATGTATTACCCAATTCTTCATTGTGCAATACATAATTCATTCCTACAGCAATAATCTTCATATTATATATTACTACCCTATTCTACTTATTTTCTTTAATTGCTCCTCGTCAATAATCTTAATCTTCCTCCCGTCAATAGCAATAAGCCTTTCGGTTACAAAATTAGACAAGGTGCGAATAGCGTTTGACGTGGTCATATTAGACAAATTAGCTAAATCTTCGCGAGAAAGGTAAATGCTCAATGTAGAACCGTCTTCCTCCAAACCATACCCTTCTTTAAGGAAAAGAAGCGATTCCGCCAACCTTCCGCGAATATGTTTCTGGGTTAAATTTACAGTCCGTTCGTCGGCAATACCCAAATCCAAAGAAAGTTTTCTAATAAAAAACATCGCCAAATCATTATTCTGAGAGACCAATGCCGTTATCGTATCCATTGGGATAAGGCAAAGCAAAGAAGGTTCTACCGTAGCAGCAGTAGTAACGTGTTTCTCATTGGCAAAATAGGCGCGATAACCAAAATATTCAACCGGTTTAACCAAACGAATGATTTGACTCCTGCCTCCTACGCCATCTTTAAAAATTTTTGCTTTCCCTTTTAATAAACACATTAAATAGCGAGGAGATTCCTCTTCACAATAAATAGTCTCATTCTTTTTATATTCCTGTAAGAGGAAACTGCTTTCCAAAAATCTTTTTTGTTCAGCATTCAATGGATTCCACATATCACCTATATAATCCGGAACATCCACATTCGACAAATTCATCTTTACCATATAAACATATTGCAAAAATCAGGCTGCTGTACCTTGTTCAACACCAGCGGTTTCGTTTTCGGATTATAAAAATGACGACAATCGATACACACAACTTGTCTCATCAACATGTAAAAAACAAGATTGCCTTCCTCTCTAAATTTACCCACTAACGAGTTTTTTTCTTTTGCCATACTACTCAAAATTAAATGGTACGTAACTCCCCTAATTCTGTGAAATAGTACAAAACTCTGAATAAATACCGATATAAAATTACAGGTATTGCGGATTTACATCCTAATTTTACAATCAAAGCGCACCAACTTCTTTCAAAGCCGCATTGGTGCTGCGAACAGCCGCAATGCTCTCTCTCAATTTGATGCTCTCTTCCTCATTCAACGGAAGCTCAACGACGCTCTCTATACCGTTGCGTCCCAGAATTACCGGAACCCCACAGCAAACATCACTTTGCCCGTATTCACCCTCAAGTGCTACCGAACAGGGAATCAACTTTTTCTGATTATGTAAAATAGCTTTCACTACCAACGCGCCTGCTGCCCCTGGAGCATACCAAGCCGAAGTACCTAATAAACCCGTCAATGTAGCACCCCCAACCATCGTAGCTTTAACTATTTCCTGCATCTTTTCGGCAGAAAGATAAGCAGAAACAGGCAAACCTTTATATGTAGCGAAACGGATCAAAGGTATCATCGTCGTATCACCATGACCGCCAATTACGATACCTTCTACTTCATTGGCATTACTACCAAGCGCTTGAGATAAATAGTGTTTAAAACGCGAACTGTCTAATGCACCACCCATACCTATAATGCGATTCCTTGGAAGACCGAAAGATTTCAGCGTCAAATAAGTCATCGTATCCATCGGATTGGAAATAATCACAAGAATCGCATTAGGAGAATATTTCAATGAATTTTCTACAACAGATTTTACGATACCGGCGTTCACACCGATAAGCTCTTCCCGCGTCATACCCGGTTTACGAGGAATTCCGGAAGTAACTACAATCACATCGGAATCAGCCGTTTTTACATAATCATTGGTACAACCGAAAATCGTTGAATCAAAACCCAAAAGCTGTGCGGTTTGCATCATATCTATTGCCTTACCTTCCGAAATACCTTCTTTCACATCCAACACAATCACCTCGTCTGCCGTTTCATGGGAAACAAGCACATTTGCGCATGTGGCGCCTAAGTTGCCTGCGCCTATTACAGTTACTTTTGACATAAGATTTGTATTTTAAAGTAAAAAACCATCCGTTTCTTTTCGACAAAATACAAATATAAACACAATAATCGGTATGCAAACTAATAATTTCAATGAATTTTCTATCCTCGTTGCGAACCCTTTTATTTTTACTAATAATAACACTTACGTGTTATCGTCTTATCCTATCATTGTTTATTTTTGTATCCGACAACATCCAAAAGAAAAATTATGAAAACAAATCCAGTTATTGAAACTATTCAAACACGCCGGAGTGTACGTTCATACTCCTCTAAACAAATCGACAAAGAAGATTTGACAACCATTCTCCATGCAGCAACTCACGCACCAACTGGAATGGGGTTACAAACATGGCATTTTATCGCCGTGCAAAAAGCAGATAAATTAAAAGAACTTAACAATCGAGTCAAAAACGCATTTACCAGAGCGTACAAACAATGGGAAGACGAAGATTACTGCTGTTATTACCACGCTCCGACATTAATTATCGTTTCCAACGAACCGAAAGAATTATGGGCTGGGCAAGATTGCGCCGCCGCATTGCAAAACATATTCTTAGCCGCCCGTTCATTAGGAATAGATTCCTGTTGGATTAACCAACCGGCGCTGGCTTGCGATGACCCGGAGGTACGTACATTTCTAACTACTTTGGGAGTGTCGGCAGACCACAAGGTATATGGTTGCGCAGCATTGGGATATAGCGACGGTACGCCGTTGAGCGAAAAGAAACTCAAAGAAGGAACGATAACAATTGTTTAAACACAACAAAAATGAGGGACTATCCAAAATAGGGTATAACTAACGGCTTGAATTAGTTAACTTGTTGTGCAATTAGAAAAACAGAAGATAAATTGCTCATTTGACTAAAAAGTCGCCTATTAAGAAACTGTCTAAAAATCACAGAAGAGTTATTAAATTGAGCATCGGAGCCATAAAAGCGAGATAAATCATAGTTTGACTTGAGAATGTTGTGTATTCGTAGTCTTTCGCCAATCGTCTGAAATTCTCGAACTACAAAAAGGTTTTTTCTACTACCCAGCGTTTGGGTAAAGGTTTAAAATCTGTTGATTTATCGTTGCTTCAAATATTCATATACCAAGAAAAGAAATGCTTCCTTTTTATTCCATTTGCACTTGTTGCATCTTCCTTGATCCATTGAATAAGTGTTTGGAGTTACGTGTATCATTTGCAAATGTTTTAGGAGTTTCTACCCCATAAAAAGGCAGCATCATTTTATTCGTTGTTTCAAGCGATTCAAATCCTTCACAACAGAAATTCTCATTCGGATCAAAGATCGGTCTGATAAAGTCGATTGGAATGGTATGTGGATGCCTCTCAATTCATTTGAGCGTAATGAACGAGCTATTTTCTGCGAATCAACAGAATCTGTTTTTACGCATCTTTTCTTTTCCTGTTGTAGGAACATCTGCGGATTGATAACGATGTTATTATTCCCAATGATTCCTGTTCGTAGTGTGTCCATAAATCAATGAATTCCACTTCATAAACTGAATAATAAACGGCTTCAGGAAAATGAGTGTGTAAATAAGCACTTAATTTTTCAGGCTCAGGTGGTTAATTGAATGTCTTATGATGATTGTGTTCTGTTAAATCGTTATTGACCAACTCTTCTAAATGAGCATCTATTCCCACATAAATATTTTCTCCCTTAAAGTTTAATTCTTTTCTTTGTTCTTGCATAAGCCATTGATTATTAATTTCTTTGTTACTATATACCAAATATAATAATACCCCTTTGCTTATGCTTTTTCACTTCGCAATTTTCAGATTGCAAACATAGGGACTAATGGGCAAAGGCAAAAAGAATTTATTCCGTTATTTTTCCACGTCGAATAAAAGTAGCGATATTTGTCAACAAAATAAATAGTATTATGAAAATAGGAGATAAGGTGCGTTTCCTTAGTGAAGTGGGAGGAGGAATCGTAAAGAGTTTTCAAGGAAAAGACATGGTATTGGTGGAAGATGAGGATGGATTTGATTTTCCGGTACCCATACGGGAGTGTGTGGTAATTGATACGGATAATTATAATCTAAAAAGAAAACCGGTAACCCCCATTCTATCCGAAATAGAAAAACCGGTAAAACCTGCGATAGTTTCAAGCCCTGTGGTAGAAATGCAAGGAGGGGACGTGTTGAACATTATGCTCGCTTTCGTGCCAAAAGACATAAAAGCTCTTGGCAGTACCTCATTTGAAACCTATTTGGTAAATGATACCAATTATTATTTATACTATATGTATGCAAACGCCGAAGGAAAAGCATGGAAGACTCGTTCGCACGGTTTGATAGATCCTAACACCAAATTATTGCTCGAAGAATTTACTCATGATTTGTTAAATGAATTGGAACGGGTTTCCGTACAATTCGTTGCGTTTAAAAATGATAAGACGTATGTGCTAAAACCTGCCATGGAAATAGAGTTGCGTATTGACACGGTAAAATTCTATAAACTACACTTATTTCATGAATCCGTTTACTTTGAAAAACCTACATTGATTTACGATCTGGTGAAAGAGGACGTTCCTGCTAAGCAGATCTATGTTTCAGCGGAAGACATTCGTATGGCATTGCTGCAAAAAACAGATGCGGACATTAAACCGAAAATTCAACCGGCTCCAACACAAAGAGGACAGAACCATCTTATTGAAATAGACCTTCATATCGGCGCATTGATCGACAATATTACCGGAATGGAAAACAAGGATATATTAGAGTATCAACTCAACAGGTTTTATGAAATTATGGAACAATACAGAGAGAAACGGGAACAGAAAATTGTTTTTATTCACGGGAAAGGAGATGGAATATTAAGGAAGAAACTAACGGATGAATTGAAACGGAAATACAGCACATGCAAATATCAGGATGCTTCTTTCAAAGAATATGGGTTTGGAGCCACATTGGTAACGATAAAATAGATTCGTTACACCAATGATAAAATCAGTTTCCCGATTGCTCAAATAAATTTACCATTTTTATGGCAGTAACGGCACATTCAATACCTTTATTGCCATGCTTTCCTCCGCATCTGTCCAATGCTTGTTCCATCGTATTAGCAGTAATTAAACCGTAAATCACGGGAATGTTGCCTGCTGCATTCAGCCGAGCTATTTCTTGAGTTACTCCCAGACAAATATAGTCGAAATGAGGAGTTTCTCCTTTGATTACACAACCCAATACAATAACAGCATCAATGCCATCACTTTTTATTATTCGGCTGGCAGCATAGATAAGTTCAAAACTACCGGGTACTTTCTTCACTCGAATATTCTCTTTCTTAACTCCATGCGCTTTTAGCGTTTTTTCCGCACCTTTCAACAAAGCATCCGTAATATTGTTATTCCATTCGGAAACAACAATTCCAAACCTCATCTCTTTGGCGTCGGGAACTAAACGAGGATCATAATCGGATAAATTACAAGTAGCTGTGGACATAGAATTTTGATTTGTCGAGGGCAACCCTTGCGGTTGCCCTCCCTAAGATCGCAGTCGTCCTGTTTAGAAAACAAAACGAACATTCATTTTTTTCCTTTTATTTCTTCATTATTTTAGCCTGCTCAATATACTTATCAATATCTATTGCCTGATAAGACTGGAAATACTTATTTTTAATTTGCGTATAAGTGCTGATAGCGTCGTCGTATTTTGCCTGTTTCACCAATATCTCTCCCGCTTGTTTCAAAAAAACAGGGCTTAATGTGTTATTGTCTGCTTTATCGGCAGCTTTAAGCAGAAAAGAAACGGCTTTGTCGAGTTGGTCTAATTCGGCGTATGTATTTCCCATGGCGCCAAGAATACTCGGAGTTACCATTTGATCATTACCGGTAAAACCACTTAGATATTCAATAGCCTTTTCGTATTCCATCAAGTTCTTGTAACAAAGCCCTGCATAGGCTTTAGCCAAATTCGCCGCTTTAGTTCTGCCATACTGTTCTATCACCTTTAAAAAGCCGTCATAACCCAAACTATCCCCATTCAGAGCCAGTTCGTAATTTTCAGTTCTAAAATATTCCTCACCTTTAAAAAGGGCAATTTGAGCTTTTTCTTCACGCGGATCGGAATATAAATGCTTATATGCCAAAAAACCTGCCACTACAAGCACTATGCCTATAACGAAACCGATAATTGTTTTTTGATGTTTAATAATAAAAGCTTCCGACTGGGTGATTACGTCTTCCACGTTTACCTGTTCCTTGTTATTCTTTTGTTTTGCCATTTCTGTTAGACTTTTATTTAAATCCGTAGCAAAGTTAAATAATTTACATCCAAATATAAAAATTATATGTATCTTTTCTTTTCTGTTACACAAAAGCCATAAAAATTAGATATAATAATCCGGCAAATCAATAAAACTTGCCGGATAAATTGTTTACTTAACTTATCGGGATACATAGTCAGTTTTTCTGCAACTCCCCAGATATTTTCACCTCGACAATTCTATCTGACAATCCCGATTCTTTCAGCAAAGCGACAATTCCCTCACGAGTAATGTCTTGATTATCTGCCAATATATAGGTTCTCATGAAAACGTTGTTATTTCGACCGGTAAAACACTCTGTGACAAAAGTAATGATGATTCCTCAACCTTATAAAGATACCACAAATGTGGTATTTCGACATTTCTCGCCGCTTCTATTTTTCGCCGAATGTTATTTTTTTCTTAATATTGCCGGATATTTTATATTTAAAATCTAACTATATGAGTACAGAAGACCATAAACACCATTTCGATACCCAACGAATTCACGCAGGATACCATTCGGAAGAACATAATAATTCCGTTCACGTACCCATTTACCAAACCGCTGCTTTCGATTTGCAATCTACTGAAAGAGCTGGACGGTTGATGAGATTTGAAGAACTCGGTTATACCTACTCCCGCATGGCAAATCCTACTCTTTCCGTTCTCGAACAACGCGCGGCTGCATTGGATGGTGCTGTGGGAGCTATTGCTCTTGCTTCCGGTATGTCTGCTGTCTCCTATGCTCTATTAAATGCCGGTGAAGGAGGGCGAGTAATAGCTGCCACTCAAATCTACGGCGGGACTTACGACGCCTACAAAAGACTGTATCCAACTTTAGGCATGCAGATAGATTTGTTGAAGAACGTAAACGATTTGGACGAAATACGCTCTTTGATTAAAAACGATACGAAAGCCCTATTCATTGAATCCATTAGCAATCCCGTTAATGCTATTGCCGATATTCAAGCAATAGCCGACTTAGTACACGAATATGGCATCCCATTGATTGTAGATAACTCCATAGCGACTCCTTATCTTCTGACTCCTTTCAAATATGGAGCGGATATTATTGTTTATTCAGCAACCAAAGCATTAAGTGGACATGGCTCTGTGATTGGAGGCTTAATCCTTGAATCAGATAAATTCAATTGGGCGGCAGGCAGACATCCCCAATTTACGCAAAAAGTACATGCTTACGGGGGAAGAAGCGCGTTGGAGACCTTTCCCACTTACCCCTTTGTGGCACGGATACGTAGTTTTTATTTAGCTTTGTTGGGCGCAACCCTTTCTCCTTTTGATGCTTACTTAATTTTACAAGGAATCGAAACACTGAGTGAGCGCGTAAAAAAACAAAGCGATACTGCCTTGCAAATCGCCACTTACCTCAGCAAACATCCCAAAGTAGCGTGGGTTAGCTACCCTGCTCTACCCGGTAGCAAATACAAAGCATTGACCGACAAATATCTCCCTAAAGGCGCGGGGGGTATCTTTTCTTTTGAATTGAAAGGGAAGGAAGAAGACATGAACAAATTTATCGAATCTTTAAAACTCTTTTCTTATCATCCCAATATCGGAGATACCCGCTCCTTAGTCATTAATGCCGCCCGTATTACTCACCATGAACTGACGGAAGACGAGCGTCTTGCTATAGACATTCCTCCGGGAACGATACGTCTTTCCATCGGTCTGGAAGATGTAAGCGACTTGATTGCCGATTTGGAACAAGCTATGCAATAGTATTACCCGATGCCACATCGCAAGGGTGGGGTTCTGCCCGTCCTGAATCGAGGGTTGTGATATTATTCCTCTACCCATTGGCATCATATCCCCCCAACAAATTAAATAAAACAAACTCTTAACATTGTTTTTATGTTATATAACATATTTTGAGCAGAAAATCGATACATTTGCAACGTCAAAAAGAAAAATAAACTCGCTCTTCAAAACGTGGAGAGCAAAAAAAGAAGATTATGGAAAAGAAAGTAAATGAAATTAAGATGTTGCAATATCAAATTAAGAGATATTATGCCATGGGCAATGGAACCAAGTGCCAAGTTTTAACCGGCAAACTTCAAAAACTAACTAACGAATTCAAACCAGCTAAATAATTACGGCGCCTGTTTCATAAGGCTCTGATCTGATAGTTTGTTAACTCCCATAAGAACATGATACACGAATGGCTATTCCGTCTTTTGCCCGAACAGGCATTCAATGAGCAAACCATCAAGCAATATATTTTTCGTGAAAAAGGGATAAAAGAAATAACCGCTCTCCGAATTTTAAAGCGAAGCATAGATGCACGTAAACAACCTGTTTACGTCAATATGCAACTTAGGATATATGTCAACGAGCAACCTACTGATAACTTATATCCATCCGTTATCTACGGCAAAGTAGAGAATAAGCCGCAGGTAATTATTGTAGGGGCGGGTCCTGCCGGACTCTTTGCCGCTTTGCGGTTAATCGAATTAGGTTTACGTCCTCTGGTCGTGGAACGGGGCAAAGACGTACACGAAAGGAAAAAGGATATTGCCCGTATCTCGCGCGAACAAACCATCCATCCCGAATCCAATTACTGTTTCGGCGAAGGAGGAGCAGGTGCATATTCCGACGGAAAACTATATACCCGCAGCAAAAAACGGGGTAATACCGATAAAATATTGCACGTGTTTTGCCAACACGGAGCCTCAGATTCTATTCTGACCGATGCCCATCCGCATATTGGGACGGATAAACTTCCGCAAATTATTGAAAACATACGACACACCATTATCGAATGTGGAGGGGAGATCTATTTCCAAACCCGTATGGATTCTTTAATTATCAAAAACAACGAAGTAAAAGGTATCGAAACGAATACCGGAAAAACGTTTTTAGGACCTGTGATATTAGCTACGGGACATTCCGCACGAGACGTATATTGTTGGCTCTCTGCCAATGGCGTTACTCTCGAAGCAAAAAACACAGCGATGGGAATACGCTTGGAACACCCTGCCGAACTGATAGACCAAATACAATATCATAATAAAGCAGGGCGAGGCGATTACCTGCCGGCAGCAGAATACAGTTTTGTTACTCAATCTGCAGGACGGGGAGTATATAGTTTTTGCATGTGCCCCGGCGGTTTTGTCGTACCTGTCGGAACAGAAACCGAACAAGTGGCCGTTAACGGAATGTCTCCTTCCGGTCGCAATTCCCGTTGGAGCAATGCAGGAATAGTGGTAGAGATACATCCCGAAGACTTTCCTTCATACGCAGAATTTGGCGAACTTTCTCTACTCCATCTTCAAGAACAGCTGGAACGGCAAAGTTGGTTACAAGGTGGCAGAAAACAAACTGCGCCGGCACAACGCATGGTGGACTTTACCAAAAAAAAATTAGGTAATACGCTACCTGAATCTTCATATACCCCCGGACTGGTATCTTCTCCTTTACATTTCTGGCTACCTGAATCAATATCAAATCGTTTGTCCGAAAGTTTTATCCGGTTCGGAAAGTTAAGTCACGGTTTTCTTACCAACGAGGCAACAGTTATCGGTGTAGAAACGCGTACCTCTTCCGCCGTACGTATCCTGCGAGACAAAAAAACCATGCAGCATGTCAAAGTTAGCGGTCTGTTTCCTTGCGGCGAAGGAGCCGGTTACGCAGGAGGAATCGTATCGGCAGGTGTTGACGGCGAACGTTGTGCCGAAGCCGCTGCTGCTTATCTCCAGATTTCATAAACTTTTACCGGATAGAAATCGGGGCAACCGTATCAAAATAAGGTTATAGAGTTGTAGGGGAGTGTGTCAAAAGTTGAAATCTACACTAAAATAATACTGCAAATCGAAACATATCAAATTAAATAACGCAGACTTTTCTAATTGATTAGTCATGAACAACTTCTTACATTGACTTTTACTTTAAATGCGTTACGGGTTGTTTTATTATTTTAGTTTTATCACCTATCTTTGCTCCCCTGATTCTCTATAAACAAATGAAAAAAATAACAATAGCTATCGATGGTTTTTCGTCATGTGGCAAAAGCACTATGGCAAAAGATTTAGCCAAAGAAACAGGTTATCTCTACATTGATAGCGGAGCTATGTACCGAGCCGTTACTTTATACGCCATAGAAAACGGCATCATTCGGGGAAGTGAGATGGATGAGGAAAAGTTAAGGCAAAGCCTTGACGATATTCAAATAACCTTCCGGTTGGATACGGTGAATCGGCAACCTCTTACTTTTTTAAAAGGAATAAACGTAGAAGAAAAGATTCGCACCATAGAAGTTTCTTCCAAAGTCAGCCCTGTCAGCACATTGGAATTTGTCCGCAAAGCGATGGTTGCTCGGCAACAAAAATTAGGAGAAAAGAAAGGTATCGTCATGGACGGGAGAGACATTGGAACTACCGTATTTCCCCATGCTGAATTGAAAATATTTGTTACCGCTTCTCCCGAGATACGCGCGCAACGCAGATACGACGAATTAATCGCTAAAGGTGTGAAAACCAAATGGGAAGAAATTTTAAAAAACGTAAAAGAACGCGATTATATCGATCAGAATCGTCAAATAAGCCCCTTACGGAAAGCTGCTGATGCCATATTGCTCGACAATTCCCAAATGACACCTGCCGAACAAAGAGCATGGCTTTGGGAGCAATATCGTAAAGTGGTTCAATAGCCAAGAACGATGAAGGTAGAGACAGATAAAAATTCGGGGTTTTGTTTCGGTGTAGTAACCGCTATTTGCAAAGCAGAGGAAGAACTGAACAAAGGCGCCACTCTCTACTGTTTGGGCGATATTGTACACAATAGTCGCGAAGTAGAACGGTTGAAGGCTTTAGGACTTATCACCATCAACCGGCAAAAATTCAAAACGCTGCACAACGCCAAAGTGATGCTCCGCGCCCACGGCGAACCGCCGGAAATTTACGAAATCGCTTGCCGGAACGACATCGAAATCATTGATGCTACCTGTCCCGTAGTCCTCCGTCTGCAAAACAAAATCAAAGAGAAATATCTGCATAGCGATAGCCATACACAAATCGTTATCTATGGTAAAAACGGACACGCAGAAGTATTAGGATTGGTAGGACAAACCAAAGGAGAAGCTATCGTCATCGAAAAGCCGGACGAATTATACAAGCTTAATTTCAATAAAAGCATCCGGTTGTATTCACAAACCACTAAATCGGTGGAAGAATTTAAAGAAATAGTAACGCATATACAACAACACATAGTACCCCCAGCCACTTTTGAATATTACGATACCATTTGTCGACAGGTTAATAATCGAATATCCGCTATTCGTATGTTTGCTTTTTCTCACGATTTAATCTTCTTTGTCAGTGGAAAGAAAAGTTCCAATGGGAAAATGCTGTTTAATGAATGTCTAAAAATAAATCCCAATTCCCACCTGATAGACAGCACGAATGAAATAGACCTCTCTTTGCTTCACCGTAATATTCGTTCCGTTGGTATTTGTGGAGCCACCTCCACCCCCAAATGGTTAATGGAAGAAGTCGCTCATTATGTCAATTCACATATTTGAATTATGTTTCGACAAGCCGTTAAACATTATCTGCAAACATACGGATACTCCTGTATTAAACTCAAATCTGTTCTCTTCGATATGGATGGCGTGCTATTCAACTCTATGCCGTACCATGCCGGCGCTTGGAACCAAGCCATGAAAGCCAACGGATTAGAGTTAAGTAGCGAAGAAGCCTATCTACACGAAGGACGTACGGGAGCTGCCACTATTAACCTTGTTTGCAAAAGCCAATGGAATCGGGAAGCTTCTCCCGAAGAAATAAAAAATATTTATTACGAAAAAACCCTTGAATTCAACAAATACCCTTTATCACCTCCTATGCCCGGAGCTTATCAACTGTTAAGGAAAATAAAAGAAACGGGGCTTATTTCGTCCGTCGTTACCGGTTCCGGGCAAAATTCCTTATTAGAACGATTAGAAGAAAACTTTCCTCAGATGTTCAGTCCCGAACTAATGGTTACCGCTTTCGATGTAAGTTACGGTAAACCTCATCCTGAGCCTTATCTCATGGCATTGGAAAAAGGATGCCGAAAAGCCAATGAAACCATCGTTGTGGAAAACGCACCTTTGGGTGTAGAATCCAGTGTGCAAGCCGGCATTTTTACCATAGCCATCAACACCGGTCCCTTGGCAGACTCTATTTTGATTGATGCGGGAGCCGATTTATTGTTTCCCTCCATGCAGCTATTAGCCGATGCTTGGGAAGAACTTTATGCCGTACTGGCAGAAACCGTTGTGAACTCCCACACCTGACTTATTTTTCATTCGTCCCTTTCATATTGCCCTCAATGAACAAACGCACCATAGCCGGTTTGCCATTGGTACGCAATGTAATGGACTTTTTGAAATATCCCGGATACTTACCTGTCCCGTTATAAGTTATCGTTACCATTCCTTTCCCCCCCGGCATCACCGGCTCTTTGGTGTATTGGGGAACAGTACATCCACAAGACGCTACTGCCTGATGAATGATCAAAGGTGAATTACCTACGTTCGTAAACTTAAATTCACATGAAACCACCGGTGATTTCTCGGGAAAAGTTCCAAAATCATGCGTCAATACTTCAAACTTAATTTCCGCCTCGTTTTGAGCCCATACCTTGTTACCGTATCCTACCATCCATACGATAATACCAAACAGAAATATATTTCTCATTTTATTTTTGTGTAATGTGCTTATTATACGTTGATTGTTTGTTAATCTGCACAAATTAAAGCTAATTCTTTGTTAATCACAAGTTATTGCAAAAAAACATTGCAAGGCAGTTTAACCACTGTACCCGAGCTGTTTCCGAAGTCAAAGATACTCATTTTGAACGTAATTCACAACGGATTGCAGTCATTTATTCTTCATTCCGAAAACCAAAGTAATTATAACCCATAGCGCATTTAAAGTAAAAGTCCATCTAAGAAGTTATTCCTGAGTAATCCATTCAACGCATAGCTGCTGTTTAACCTGACATGGTTTGATTGGCAGCAGGGCAGGGGCAAGGCATGCCGCCTTGTTTTCGTGTCATATCCGGCATTTTTTGTGTCGTTTGTTAAATTTTATTGATGGGGTGAATGGTATCGGGTAAGTGCATTTCTTTGTGTTAAATATGCCGTTTTTTTATGTGTTTTTGGTTGAATTTGCTCAAATTTCATCGGAAAAAGCTGTTAAAAAGGGGGTACTTTTTTCGCTTTCAATTTCTGAAAGCTCGTATTAATGGGTATTTTTGAAAGATGATGGATATAAAAGCTAACCTTTTCAGAAAAAATAAATTTTTGTGGAAAAATACATTCAGGTAAATTTATTTGATTTCGGATGACTGGTTTGTCCGGTGTTTTTCGTATATGTCTGCTTTTCTTCGGGTGTCATGGTTTGAATTTGATTGACAAATGGGGTGTAAAAACGGGGAGAATGGTTTTGTAATTCGTTGATAATCAATAGTTCGCTTATTTAGAAATGAATATTTTGTAATTTGTTGCTAATCAATGGCACGGGTGAGAATTGGGTGTTTTCAAAAAGCTATCTTCAGTCTTTTTTACTATGGAATCTACCCATAGTGCATTTAACGCAGTGAGAATGTGTCAAAAGTCGTTCTCACCCTGTTGCCGTATTGATTATCCATTCATTGCCCTGTTTGACAACCAACTCTGTCTTCCCGTCGAATGACACGAACAGGTGATTATTCCCAATCATTTTCACAGCATTGTTGAGATTACTATCGTTACCCTTGATTCAAGGCGGGTAGCCCCCGCCCTTAGAGTGGTATTGGGTCATATTAACAATACCTGCTGTATTATTCCGGCGTAAATTCCGACTTTTGACACGCTCTCAGGTTTAACAACGAACTCATTGCTTACAGCGTATTTTTGTGTAACATGCACCATTTTTTTGTGTGGTTTGTTGAATTTTATTGATGGAGTCAGAGGGGTCAAAACCGGGCAATTTTTTGTATAAAAACAGGCTGTTTTTTGGCATTTGGTCAAATTTGGTCAAAAATGGGCAGGAAATGGGCAGTTTTTTGCAGGTGGTTTTTTTCTGTAAGTCCGTATTAATCGGGGTTTTGAAAGCAAAAGGGGTATAAAAGTAGACATTCCGGAAAAAATTTTTTTTCTGTGAATTTGTTTGACTCCGGACGAATGGTTTGTCCTGTATTTTTATATCCCTGAGAAGGGTGGCGTACCCCGCCCCTGCGCCTGTACGTTTATGCGGTGGTTTCGGGTATGTCTGCTTTTTTTGGGGGGTTACGGGTTGAATTTAATTGACAAACGGGGGTCAAAAACGATGAATTTTCTTTCGTAATTCATTGATAATCAATAGCAAAAAATTGAAAAACGAGCTATCGTATAATTCGCTGATAATTAGTGATATAGGCGGGCGCTGGGGTTTTTCAAAAAATTATTGTCCATTTATTTTACTGTGGGTTGTCAATAAATTGTCAGGTTATTCCGATCTAAGGGGCAGGGTATGCCTTGCTCCGACTCTTGCGGGTTTTTTGTATCAGTCTGTCAAGGAACGCTTTTGGGCAACCACAAAGGGTTGCCCCTACAAGTCCTGTGGATTCCCTCCCTGCCGTCTGCCGGTATGCGGGATAATTTTATTGTGCCATTACCTGCGGAAGACGTAGTTCCGTATTGGTTTACAGATACAAAATTAATAAAATCGTTGAATTATGCAAGCATTTTGCTTGCAAAGTGGGAGATTCGTTATGTATTTTTTGCTGTTTTATTTGGAGGGAGAGGGGGTGAATTTTAAGTTGTGTCCAAAGTCGGGATTTACCTTGAACGAATACCGGCATTCATTGATAATCCACAACCATCTGGCAGGAACAGGTTTTTTATACTTCTTCCTGTTCCTGTGTGATTAACCCTGCGCTATCTTACCGGAATGTCTGTTTTGTTTTCTAAAACGGGGGCAACTACGGGGGGTATCCACAGGAGGGCAAGGCGTGCTTGTCCCTATTTCTCAATGCACTACGGGTTGCTTTAACATTCAATAGATTCTTACACATTTTGTTACTAACTATCTTTCCGTTTCCTGTAAACGCTCCCCTTCCTTTTATTCACTCCAACAGTCCTTGTGGATAATCTATCAGATACAATCCTTGTGTAGCACGCGTAAAAGCAGTATATAGCCAACGGAAATAATCCGGCGTCAAAAATTCCTCTTTCAGATATCCCTGATCTAAAAAGACATTTTTCCATTGTCCTCCTTGCGCTTTATGACAGGTAACGGCATACGCATATTTTACTTGCAGAGCATTATAATACGGATCAGATTTCATTTTTTTCATACGTTCGCGTTTCGTAGGAATATCCGCATAATCTTCGAGAACGTTGTAAAACAATTTATCATTTTCCTCCTTAGACAATGTCGGCGTATCGGATTGTAACGTATCAAGCAACAAATTTACATCCAACTCTCTATCTTCATAATCGGGAAAAGAAAGCAGCGCTTCTGCAAAACGAAAACCATAGAGTTCTTTCGTTCTCCTGATGCGTCGTACCACAGCCATATCCCCGTTAGCAATAAATTCCATTTCTTTATTTCCTTCCGTCCAATAATAATTGTTTTTGGCAATCATCAGCCAATCGCCGGTATTCAGTTCTTCCTCCCGATAAAGAATGGACTGTCTGATACCTTTATTGTAAATATTAGCTCGTTTGTTGGAACGGCAAATCACGATTGTCTCATCCCATCCTTCACGTTCATAACAACCGGTTAACGTATCTATCAATTCATTACCGGATAGAACCTGAATATCGGTAAAATCCGATTGCCTGATTTTAGGCAGAGAAAGACACTTATTTTCTGTAATAAGTTGGCGTATCCTCGTCGCATTCCACAAAATTCCGGATTCCCGTACTTGACGAACGACCTGCATCAGATTCATTTCCCAAACATACAATCCATAACTCTTCAAAATTTCCGTAGAAAGAGCGGGACTCTCTTGTTCATGCACCGGTGGAAGTTGGGCGGTATCTCCTATCAATAACAATCGACAACCTTCTCCGGAATAAACAAAATGAATCAAATCGTCAAGCAACCGTCCCGTTCCAAACATACTCTCTGACAGTCTCTCATTTGAAATCATGGATGCTTCGTCCACAATAAATAAAGTATGGGTATTCAAATTATCATTTATTGAAAAACCGGCTATATTGTTGGAAAAAGCTCGTTGCCGGTATATCTTCTTATGAATCGTGTAAGCCGGATGCTTTGCATAAGCGGAAAAGACTTTGGCTGCCCTTCCCGTAGGAGCCAAAAGAACGGTTTTTTGCTGCAATATATCCATTGCCTTTACCAATGCTCCCACAAGAGAAGTTTTTCCGGTACCGGCATATCCTCGCAACACAAACGTCGCATCTATAGAAGAAGAAAGAAGAAATTCCGAAAGAGATTTTAAGGCTGTTTCTTGTTCTAATGTAAGACGATGGGAAAAGTTTTCTCTAATACTATTTTCTAAATAACTATTTATCATCTATACAGAAAAATATCCTAATTTTGTGGGTAAATTAGATATAAAATCTTATTTTTGTACTACGAATATAAATTTAAAAAATATTTCATTATGAAAACAGTCATTAATATCGTATTAGCACTTCTTGCAGTGGTATTGATATATATTTGTTATGTAAGCATTATGGGTCCTATTAAATTTGAAGAGCAAAAAAAATACCGCGATAATATTGTTATAGCGCGATTGATTGACATTCGTAAAGCCCAGCAGGAATATCGTATTCAAAACAAACAAAAATACACATCCAACTTTGATACTTTGATTAGTTTTGTAAAAAATGGAAGAATTCCTTTGGTATCGAAAGAAGGAACCTTAACGGATAAACAATTAGAAGACGGACTTACCGAAAAGAAAGCAGTGGCTATCATCGAAAAAGCGAAAAAAACAGGTAAGTGGGACGAGGTTAAGAAACAAGGACTTGAAAATTTTAAGCGTGACACTTTTTGGATAGCAGTGTTAGATACCATTTATCCGAAAGGATATAATGCCGATTCCCTGAGATACGTTCCTTTCAGTAACGATACACAATTTGAAATGGATACCGTCACTCAAGTAACCAAATCGGGAGCTCCCATCTATCTGTTGGAAGTCAAAACGCCATATAAAGTTTATTTAGAGGGTCTTGATAAACAGGAAATTATAAATTTGATTGACATTCAAACCAAACTAAACAAGTATCCGGGATTAATGTTAGGTTCTCTTGAAAGCCCAAACAACAATGCGGGTAATTGGGAATAATATTTATAGCATCAAATATGCCCGAAAGAGCAATCAATAAAATTGATTTAAACAAATCGGAACAATTAATCTTATCCATCCGTCTAAGAGCGGATGGATTTTCTTTTACCATCTATCATCCTTTGGATGAACAAGTGAGAGCTTCTGTTTACAAAGAGGCAGAATTATCCTTGACTTTCATTGCTAACTTGAAGCAAGTGTTCTCCGAATCGAATTTTTTGACCCGTCCTTACAAACAAGTAGATATTATTGCCGAAAGCACCCGCTTCACTGCCCTCCCTCTCAACCTGTTTGATGAAAAACAAACCGAATTTATATTTGCATATAATCATTTAAAGAGAGAAAACGAGACAATATTACATAATGTACTGAAAAAGCATAATATGGCGCTTATTTTCGGTATGGACGAATATGCTCACCAATTTCTTACAAAACAATATTCTCATCGAGCCAGTTTCTATTCACAAGTTACTCCTTTAATCGACTATTTTTCGACTATCGGAGAAGAAGAGAATATTCTCTCAAAAAAAATGTATCTCTATTTACATGAGAAGTACATAGACATCTGTTGTCTTGGATACAAACGCATCATTTATCTGAATTCTTTTGAATGCAAACATACGGAAGACTGCCTATACTACGCCCTCCACCTTTGGAAACAAATAGGTTTCAATCAGAAAGCGGATGATTTATACTTTGCAGGAACCATGCCGGACAAAAAGAAATTGATAAAGGAATTGAAACGGTACATTTTAAATGTACGTACCATGGATTCCGGTGATAATGTTTTCTATGAGCGTGCTCTTTTTCAGTTTCATTAATTTTTCAGCCATTTATCCAACCAATCGAAGAAAGTACGTTGCCAAAGTATCCCGTTTTGCGGTTTCAATACCCAATGATTTTCATCGGGATAAATCAATAACTCGGCAGGGATTCCACGAAGTATTGCCGCATTGAAGGCTGCCATGCCTTGAGAAGCCAAAACGCGGTAATCTTTTTCACCGTGAATGCAAAGGATAGGCGTATCCCATTTATCCACAAATTGGTGAGGCGAATAGGCGTATGAACGTTGCACCACAGGATTTTGCTTTTCCCAATAGGCTCCTCCCATATCCCAGTTGGCAAACCATGCCTCTTCGGTTTCAAGGTATTGCATCTCCATATTAAAAATACCATCATGAGCAATGAATGCTTTAAACCGTTTATTATGATGACCGGCAAGCCAATATACGGAGAAACCGCCGAAACTTGCACCTATACAACCTAAACGTTTGCTGTCAACAAAAGGTTCTTTACTTATTTCGTCAACAGCGGAAAAATAGTCTTTCATACATTGTCCGCCGTAATCCCCGCTAATTTGTTCGTTCCATTCACGCCCGAAACCGGGAAGTCCGCGACGATTGGGGGCAATAATGATATAATCATTAGCTGCCATAATCTGCATATTCCACCGATATGACCAGAATTGACTGACAGGATTTTGCGGTCCGCCTTGACAATACAACAATGCAGGATATTTTTTATTCGGATCGAAATCGGGAGGATAAATCACCCATGTCAACATTTGCTTACCGTCCGTTGTCTGTACCCAACGTTCCTCTACTTTGCCCAAAGTGAGTTGGTCATAAATATTCTTATTTTCAAAGGTGAGTTGAGTGGCTGTTCCGTCGTCAAGAGAAATCGCATATATTTCATCCGCCATACTCATCGAATGGCGGTTGGCAACCAACTTATCGTTGCAAAGGGTTACGGAAGCATAGTCGTGTACGCCTTGAGTGATCGGTCTAACGGTTTTATCAGTCAAATCGACAGCATATATTTGCGATGTTCCGTGCCAAACAGACGTAAAATAAATCGCTTTTACATCTTTGCTCCAACAAAAATTTTCCACATTAGAATCAAAGTCCTTGCTGACAAACTCCTTTTCTCTTGTCTCCAGATTCATTACAAACAAACGATTTTGGTCGGACTCGTAACCGTCGCGTTCCATACTGAGCCAAGCCACGCTTTTGCCGTCGGGTGAATACTGCGGATCGATATCATAGCCCATCATTCCTTCGGTGATTTTTTCGGTTTCCTGGGTTTTTAAGTCATATACATAAATATCGGAGTTCGTGGAAACGGCATATTCCTTTCCTGTCTTTTTGCGACAAGTATAAGCGATCTGATCCGAAGTAGAATTCCAAGCTAATTGTTCCATACCGCCGAAGGGTTTCATCGGACATTCGTAAGGTTCTCCCTCCAATATGTCAATGATATTGGCAATGGAAGATCCGTCAAAGTCGGCAACAAAAGGATGAGGAGCGGTAGTAACCCATTCGTCCCAATGTTTGTACATCAAATCGGTTACAATGACACCACTGGCTTTTGGCAAATCGGGATACTTCTCTCCCGTACTCTTTACTGTTTTTACTTGGGAAACGAAAAGCAATTTCTTTCCATCGGGCGAGAAAGAAAAGCCTTCGATATCGCCGTCGGTGTTCGTTAACTGTCTTTTGTTCTTTCCATCGGGATTCATTTCCCATAGTTGACTGCTTCCGTTTTCACCGGAGAGAAAAGCAATTTTACTCCCTTCTTTTATCCATACCACTTCATTCTCGGAAAAAGGTGTGTGGGTGATTTGTCTATTGTCGCTACCATCGGCATTTATTATAAATATCTCCCTGTTGCTTTTGTTTTCGGGAATGTTGTAATAAGCCACCGTATATACTATTTGTTTCCCATCAGGCGATACGGACATTCCACCGATACGCCCCATTGCCCACAATGCTTCGGGAGTCATGCGGTTTCCTTCTATTTGGATATTCGATTTCCCAATAAGGGTTTGTCCCGACGTTGAAGTTTCTTTGGATGTACAAGAAGTCAACATAATAAATGTGGAAATAATAAATAGATTTAAAAGTTTCATATCTGTCGAATAATTTCTGTTTTTGAATTACAAAGATATGTATTTAATTTAGGAAGAAAATTAGAGAATAGGTATTTTTGCTACCGGATGATTCTTACTTTATACGAAAATCTGCACAAATTTCATTTTATGGATACAGCCCTCTATCTCCTGCCTGTTCCGCTGGGCGATACTTCCACCGATTCCGTCCTGCCGCCTTATAACAAAGACGTCATTCTCCGGATTAAACATTTCATAGTAGAAGATATCCGTTCAGCTCGCCGTTTTCTGAAAAAATTGGACAAGGATATAGACATCGGTTCTTTGCTCTTTTACCCTCTGAATAAACATACCTCATCCGAGGATCTATCCGAGTATTTGCAGCCGTTGATTGATGGAAATTCAATGGGAATTATTTCCGAAGCAGGTTGTCCGGGTATTGCCGACCCGGGAGCGGATATTGTGAACGACGCACAACGCAAAAACTTAAAAGTAATTCCCTTAGTAGGACCTTCTTCCGTCATCCTGTCTCTCATGGCTTCCGGTTTTAATGGTCAGAGTTTTGCTTTCCACGGTTATCTCCCGATTGAAGCCTCTGAACGCATCCAAACGCTAAAAGCATTGGAACAACGCATGTATACTGAAAATCAGACTCAACTCTTTATCGAAACTCCTTACCGGAACAATAAAATGATAGAAGATATTTTAACTTATTGTCGCCCGCAAACCAAACTCTGTATTGCAGCCAACATCACTTGCAAAGGGGAATATATTAAAACGTTATCCCTGAAAGAATGGCGAGGGAAAGCACCCGACTTATCTAAAATTCCTTGTATTTTTCTCTTATACAAATAATTCGATTCAAATGTTCACATTCATACTCCAAACAGTCGCCCAATACTCCTTTTTCCATATTATCATAGATTTGCCGGAATAACCAAAGTTTTCCGTTCGTAACTTGTTTGTTTTTCAATATCGTTTCATCTTCTATTTCCAAGAGATACAAATAAACAAACCGATTGGGAAGAATCTTATCAAAAAAATACCTGATGCTGAACACAGGCGTTAATTCTTGCATACCGGGGAATAATTGTCCGACCATTCTGCTGATAACCTCTTCCAATGTTTCATCAAGCAACACATAAGATTGCAAAGGAGTGTCTATTTTCTGCCTGCCTGTCGCCGTAAAGTCTTGGCACGAAGCCAGAAATAACATGCCTTTAATAAATATGACAATACGGACAAAGGGGTAAATATTAGCTGCATTAACCAACATATCCTCTTTAAACGTTTTGCCGATAAATTTGCCTTTCTTATCCACAACAGGCATGTACTTTTCTTTCGCCATAATCCGGTTAAAATATCCGATTCCCACCTGATTGAATAGAATGCTCAATCCGAATACTAACGACGGAGACACCTGAAACAGCCAATAGGTAATGGCGTCGCCCGGCGAATGGACGAATAAAAAAGTAATGGCTATGGCAACAAGATGAATGCCTCCGAAAATCAATAATACATGAGCGGCAACATGAAAAGACAAATGTAATTTGTCTCTGAACAAACAGAAAACAAGTACGGAAATGATTATGCAAATTTCCAATGCCAATAGAAAAAATTCTTCGAGGACAAAATCTATAACCCACATTGCCAAAGCATATACAATCAATACTCCGGTTGAAATGCAAAGCATTAAATTGGGAAATTTCAATCCGCTCCAACCCTGCCACCAAAACAAATATAAAATCCCAAAGCCGATTCCGACAAAAACAGCCGTTTCCCAAGCTGCAAACAAGCATAATAAACCTGTAATTACTGCGGGGAGAAACCCCAACGCCATATTGTAAACAGAAGAAAGAACACTCTTATATTTCATTACCTAATACCTCCTTTGCTTTATAAAACAAATTAGAGGCAAATAGGTTTGCTATTTTCCTTGGGGATGTTTCATATATTCTCCGGCATGATACGAAGAACGTACCAAGGGAGCGCTCTCCACTTGTTCAAAACCTTTTTGCAGAGCTATGTCTTTATAGTTGTCAAACTGCTTCGGAGTAACGTATTCCGCAACGGCATAATGCCGACGTGTAGGTTGAAGATATTGCCCGATAGTCAATACTCGGCAACCTGCCAAACGCAAATCATCTATCAATTCTTCCACTTCGGCAGGTGTTTCTCCCAGCCCAACCATGATACCGGATTTAGCAACGATTTCTCCTCTTTCGGCAATCCGGTGAATCACTTTCAGACTTGTTTCGTAATTGGCGGCGCTGCGTACTACCGGACTAAGACGTTTTACCGTCTCCATATTGTGGGAAATAACATCGGGAGCGGCGGCAATCACGAGGTCTAACAAATCCAGCCTGCCTTGAAAATCCGGTATCAACGTTTCAACAGAGGTTTGCGGCGTCAAACGCTTTACTTCACGGATCGTTTCCACCCAGTGCGAAGCTCCCAAATCCGGCAAATCATCCCTGTCAACGGAAGTGATAACGGCATAAGACAAATTCATCAGACAAACAGATTCCGCTACATGCAGAGGTTCACTCTTATCCAACGGCAAAGGTTTACCTGTTTGCGTATTGCAAAATTTACAATTACGGGTACAAATATTTCCACCAATCAGGAAGGTAGCAATTCCCCTTCCCCAACATTCTCCCATATTGGGACAGCGACCGCTATGACAGATCGTATGCAAGCTGTGTGTCTCAACCATACGTTTTGTAGCGGCATAGCGTTCGTTTACGCCAAAGCTGATTTTGAGCCAAGAAGGCTTATGAGGATTCATAAAATCTTTCCGCGTAACCGACCAACTTTACTTATAGATTCTGTGTGAAAAATTCCGTCAACTTGGTAAACAAATGCAACCTTGTATTTCCACCGGTAATGCCGTGATCTCGATTCGTATAAATCTGCATGTCAAATTGTTTACCCGTTTGCACCAATTGTTCGCTATACTCTACGGCATTTTGGAAATGTACATTATCGTCCGCCATGCCATGAACCAAGAGCAACTTACCGTTTAAATTTTTTGTATGAGTAAAAGCGGAAGCCGCTTTATAGCCTTCCGCATTTTCTTTCGGCAACCGCATAAATCGTTCTGCATAAATTGTGTCGTAATATTTCCAATCGGTAACCGGCGCTACGGCTGCTCCGGCTTTAAAGACCGGCGTACCCTCGCTCATACTCATAATAGTCAGGTATCCGCCGAAGCTCCATCCCCATATACCCATACGATTCTTATCCACATATGCCTGTTTACCCAAATAGTTGGCGGTTTCCACTTGGTCTTGCCTTTCTTTGATACCTATATTCAAATAAATACATTTTGTAAACTCCCTTCCGCGACCGCCCGTTCCGCGACCGTCCACACAGACCACAATGTATCCTTTGTTTGCCATATAAGCCTCCCAACCGACACCGCCTCCGCCTTCACTCGCAATATTCCAACGGTCAATCACTCTTTGGCTTCCGGGTCCGCCATACAGATGCATCAAAACAGGATACCGGACGGATGCATTAAAGTCGGCAGGTTTCATCATCCATCCGTTCAACCCCGTCCCTTGAGAAGTCGTGAAAGTAAAAAACTCCTTTGTCGGCAAGTCATATTCTTTCAATGTTTGCTCTAAGTTATGATTATCCACCAGCGTTTTCAACTCACGTCCGTTGTGATCGTTTACGGTAACCACAGCAGGAACCTGCAAGGCGGAATATATGTTGATGTAATATTTCATCGTCGGACAGAAAATTGCCGTGTTTGTTCCCTTGCGTTGGGAAAGTTTTGTCTTTTTCCCTTTCTTGTCCACCTTATAAACAGCGCGATGCAAAGGGCTTTCTTCATTGCTTTCATAATAGAACGTCCCACTTTCGGTATCCCAACCCAAAAAGTTGCATACCTCAAAGTTCCCAGAAGTAACCTGTTTCACCAGCGTTCCTCTTAGGGTGTACCAATACAAATGGGCATATCCGTCCCGTTCACTTAACAAACTAAAATTATCGGGATAGAACTTAATATTGTCAAATACATTCTCATCAATATAATAAGGATTTTCCTCTCTCACTATCAGTCGACATATCGTTGACCTCGGATTGGCAAAATATATATCCAACCGATTTTGATGACGGTTGAGAGTCAGGATAGCCAGTTTTTCCACATCTTGTGTAAAACGAATGCGCGGAATATACCCGCCTGCCTCCAAAGTCAAATCCATTATTCGGGTAACGGTAGTTCGTATGTCAAAGGTATGTACCGACACCTTTGAATTTGCTTCGCCGGCTTTCGGATATTTATAGGTATTCCATCCGGGATAGGATTCAAATTTATCCAAACCGGGCGATTGTCCCTTAAAAAGCTGAATGGAATAGGAAGGAACTTCCGATTCGTCGAAACGGATATAAGCCAGCATCTTGTTGTCGGGGCTAAACTCCAATGCGCGGTTAAAACCGAATTCTTCCTCATAAACCCAGTCGGGAATACCGTTGAGCACCTCATTGGGTTTGCCGTCTTCCGTTACCTGCGATTCGCTACGGTTATACAACCACTTCACGAGGAAAATATTATTGTTCCTCACAAAAGCAATCATTTCCCCATTCGGAGAAAATACCGGCGCTTGCTGCGGTCCCCCTTCCGAGAGCTTTTCGACGAGGTTTCGTTCTATTGTATAAACATAATGCACGGCAGAGTAAGAATAGCGATAAATCTTTTTCGTTTCAGTACGGATGAGGATTTTGTTGCCATCGGGCGAAAAAGTATATCCGTCGAATTTTTTAAACGGGCATTCGCGGGCGGTCTCTACATCGAATAGAATCCCCACCTGTTTACCCGTTTTAAAGGAATATTGAATGATTTGCGTACCGGCGCTGTTCATTTGGGTATAAGATTCTCCATCGTTGGTCGGAATGATAGAAGAAATACTTTCGGGACGAAACTTACCGGAAAGGATTTCTTTCAAGTCTAACGGCTTACCTGCATAGGTATTGGAGCTAAAAAAAAGCAGACAGACGTACCAAGCTATATTTACGACTTTTCTCATGACATTGGATATTTAAAATAGCGATATGCAAATATAACAAATATCCCTTACCATACAATCTCTGTCTGCCCATAAGATTTCAAATAGTCGTTTGTCCGGCTGAAATGTTTATTGTGAAAAAATCCCTTGTGAGCAGAAAAGGGAGAAGGGTGAGCGGCTGTCAATACCAAATGTTGGGTTCTATCAATAAAAGCTCCTTTTTGTTGCGCATACGCTCCCCAGAGGATAAAAACAATATGGCTCCGCTCTGCCGCCAACAGACGGATGGCAGCGTCGGTAAAAGTTTCCCACCCTTTATTTTGATGCGAGCCCGGCAGGTGTGCACGAACCGTTAGCGTAGCATTAAGCAGCAATACACCTTGTTCCGCCCAACGGGTTAAATTGCCCGTCTGCGGAATCTCGCTACCTACATCGTCTTTTATTTCCTGAAAAATGTTTATTAAAGAAGGGGGAAACGGCACGCCGTCGTTCACTGAAAAACACAATCCGTGTGCTTGTCCCTGTCCGTGATAAGGGTCTTGCCCGATAATCACTACTTTTACTTTCTCAAAGGGACAGAGATTGAAAGCGTTAAATATCCATTTACCCGGCGGGTAAATGGCGTACTGCCGGTATTCGTCTCGAACAAAACCGGTTAACTTGACAAAGTACTCTTTATCAAATTCCGATTGAAGACGAGATTTCCAACTTTCTTCTATCTGAACGTTCATGCTCCGGTGTCAGTCGCCATAGATAACCACCATTATATCGTGTTTCGTATCCCATTCGCCAAACGAAACCGTAAATCCCAATTCTTCGCTTTGATTTTCCACTATTTGCGTACTCAACAGCAAAGGCGTTTTCTTATCGGAATTGAAATCCGCCAGGAGGTAACTTATATCCATCGAACGGCTTATTTGAATTTAAACACAACCATTTCCTCCTTGCCGGTTACGCCCCCCGAAGAATGTTGAGCATAACCCAACAGAACCGACAGGAACAGGCATAACCCGGCAAACCATAGTCGCTTCATGTTACTATTTTCTTCTTTTGTTCCTTAACTTACTTTTTTGCCGGAAAGCCAATTATCTTACTCCCAATACAATTCCGGATACTGAGGACTTCCTCCGTTCCAACCACCAAGACTTTTCCAATAGTATCCGCTTGTTGTACCGTCTCCTATACCCCAATTGGTAAGGGATTCACTAGGCCAACCACCTTCATCAGCTGAAAATACTTTCGAAGAAGTATTCGACGTACCTGCACTGGTATAACTGTCTGCACTATAAAAACAATTAATAGTAGGTGATGCGCCACTACTGAAACTACCATTAATTGCTCCAATGGCTGTGTTCGTTGAATTCCCTTGTTTAACAATTCTACCTGTATTATAACATGAAGTAATAGTTCCTTTGCTAAAACGCCCTGTAATACCAGCACAATAATAAGTACCGGATGTCGTGGATGTAATTGTACCAGTATTGTAACATGCTTCTATAGTTCCAGCTTGTTGATAATAACAAATACCTCCTGTACCAGCACCTTCAGATGTAATATTGGCATAGTTGACACAAGCTACAATAGTACCACCATCAAGGCTTCCACAAATACCAGCGCAACTCTTACTCAACACTGTAGCACGATTGGAGCAGCCTATTATATGACTATCACCACTCATAAGTCCCGCAAAAGTACCAACGAAAGCACTTGTACTGCCGCCCGCTCCTGTAACATTAATTTCACCGGATGCGATATGCAAATCTTTAATAGTACTACCATCACACATTGCAAATAATCCCCAGAAACCTGTAGTGGACGGTGAAGTTATTTTCAAATTATGGATATTATGATGCCCTCCGTCAAGAGTCTTGCCAGAAGGAAGAGTAACAATAGGGACCCATTCTTGATTTTTTAAATCAAGATCTTCCACCAATTTATATAATGTTGGAGCAAAATTGATACTTAATCGCTGCATTTCCGCCACCGTACTAATCACAACAGTAGTAACATCTTCCGCTTCTGGTCTCCATTGCACTTCGTGATTAGCAGCATCCACTGTGAGGTTAATTTCCACCTTTTCTGTTTCGGACTTTTTCCGACCAATCAAAATTTTAGGAAAGTCTAAACCATCTACAGCTTGAATACTTTTAACCACACAATTACCTATCGCAATACTACCTTCACCAGAGCTATTCAATCGAAGCAATACTACCTTTTCAACGGCAACTTCATCAACAAGTGTTACAACAATTATCTTATTTTCATAACCTTCAATATGAAAGTCGGTGTCAATAGCATCTACTGGCGAAGGATATACTCCATTATCTTCCCATTCCTCTATTCCTATAGTAGCTCCGAGTGCATTGAATTTAAGGGTTATTTCGTATTTCTTCCCTGCTTCAAATTTATATGATATCTTGGCATATAAAGGTCCTGCTTTCTCAGTAGTTACCACCATATTCAATTCTTCGCTTATATCTTGAGTCGGAGTCGGAGCAAACATTACATACCCACACGTTGTGGGATTACTACTACCAATCCCTATATCCAGAGGAGTAATTAGCTCCAATAGCAGATCCTCTTTTTCCACACCAAAGCTTATATCAGCATCTTTGTCGTCAGTATTTGGATCTGGCAACGTAAGTACGCATTCTTGACTTTTATCTACAATAGTAACAGAGCTAATACTCCCTAACGCTTCTTTCGTGCCTGAATTTTCATAGTATGCTTGAACAACTACTTGAGAAAGCACATGGTTGAAAGTTATACCACGAACCGGGTTTGATCCGGATCCGGACACCAAATCAGTAACCATAATATCCGTTGAGCCGTCTATGTCAAACTTTACCGTAGCGCTCTCAGAACTACTACTACCGGAAAATTCTCCCGTATTGGGATACCAACCGATTAATCTCACACCCGAACCATTACTAGGATAATATTCCGGTGATGGTGTGAATGTTAATATATCAGTAGTAGACACACTACCTGTCAATTTTCTCCCTGTAGCATAATTCTTTCCTTCATCCAAGCGTACAAATCCTACCTCTAAACCATTATGCGACGGATTAATCACTCCACCTCCACGCGTTACAGCTAGGATATTAGTTGCGATGCGAATTTCATCGCCATCGTAACCAGGTCCCTCATTCTCTTGCTCGGAACAACCGATTGTCAACCAACAGAAAGATGACAAAACCGATAGTAAAATTAATATATTCTTTTTCATTTTATGGTTACAAAATTTGTTAAATAAATAATTTTAATCCCATATATTAACGTTTGCCCTTTAAAATAGACGTTTCATAAACACTCTCGGAGGTACATGACAAAGATAAAAGGAAGTTTTATCGACCAAATATTTTTCCTGATTTTATTTATTTATTTTTACGTTTTTAACCTTTTATCTGTAAGGAAAAATTGACAGGTAACCCACAAATTGGCACAAACATAGAAAAACCATCCTTGCGCCAATCCCTTTTTTTCAAAACGAACTATTTACCTTTTTTAGTTTTTCTTCGCTGGCAATACCGCTTCATCGGTTCAATCCCCCTTATTCGGCTTTAACGTACCACCACCTCTATTTCTTCGCCCACCTTCCATTCACCAAACGAAACCATAAATTCCAATTCCGTTTGAACTTCCACTAACTGCGTACTCAGCAGCAAAGGCGTTTTCTTATCGGCATTGAAATCTGCCAGGCGGAGACTTAAATCTGTCACAATGGGCGCTTCCCATAGATCTCCAAAGGACAACCTTACCCAAAGCGTCTGCGTATCGCCTGTTACACCCAGCAAACGCATTGTTGCCCGGTAAATACCTTCTGATTGTTTCACAAACTCAGGTTTCACACTCACGGGCGTACCTATAATCGCTCCATGGTCGATGTCCAACGAACCGGCAACACCTTCCAATACGGCGTCAATACCCGTAAGCTTATTCGCCCGAGGGCTAACAAACGTAAAAACAAGGTCTAACTGCCGCACTTGCTGCTGCATGACAATCGTGATAGATTCATCCCTGTCGTTGGAGATAGATACTTCTTTCGAAGCGGTGAAAACCCAACCCGGCTGCGATTCAACAAAACCGTCCGTATCCGTAGCAACCACACTCGCCTCCGTATCCCCCACGACTATCCTGTCTGCCGGATTGTACGCCCGGATACGGTAAACACCCGAAGAAAAAGGGTAGTCTATGGAATTCGTTTCACCTCGCAGGAGTTCGTTATAATCCTCGCCGATCCTTACCTGATATGTCGCCGGAATAGAAACGCCATCCGTGCGGTTGCTCCAGTCGGTCGTAAGAGTGGTGATGATTCCGTAATCGGGATGTTCGGTATCGTAAAGCGGTACTTCTATGCAGGAGGATAGGCCTAATGAGATATTTATTATTAAACACAGACTGCGGAGCGTAGAAGAAACTGTCTTTTTCATAATTATTACTTATTTGAGTGATTGATTCTCCAAACAAGAGAAACTCCTGCTTGCGTGGGACCGATAAAGTTTTTCTTCAAACCGGTTTCTTTCCTTACCAACACTCCATTGGAAGAGCGGTAATAGCTATCATGTTCCAGCTTGGTGTATCCCAGTCCGAGATGAAAATCCATATCAAATACCGGGTTCAGATGCATTTGGTAACCGCCCGTCAAGCCGCCGCCCGTCAGGTCTCCCTGATAACCGGTTTCGCCTAATTTGAAGTTATATTTTCCCGTATGGAACTCAACCCCCACGAACCAGCGCTTGTCTTCACCGATGTGCCGGCGAAGTTCCGGAGAAACCATTTCTATGCAGTATTGCTTTTCGCCTCCGCCTAAGACTATCTGGTTGTAAAGACCGTTCACTAGAATGCTCCAATGGTCAAATGGATTCCATTCGATCCCTGCGTTGGGAACTACTGCCAGCCAATAGAGCAAGTCGGTGCGGAGGGAAAAACGCAAGCCTCTGAAAGGGGCTTTCGGGCGGGAGGGTAATTGCTTGACCGTGTCTGCTTTCTTCTCCTGTACTTTCTCAACCGTTTCGCCTTCGGTTACGGCTACACGACGCAAAGGTATTCGTACCGCTATCACATCTTTACCGTCTTCGTACGTATTGGTGTAATACATCGTAATAAAATCCTTATCCCACCAACCGAGAAGCGGTTGTTTAAACAGGGTGTCCACTCTTATTACTTCATCACCTGCTGCAATCGCTGCCTGCATACCCGGACGCACCGGAATGGCTACCGACACCGTATCTCCGCCACCCGCATAGGTATTCGCCTGATAGACGGTGATGAAACGATCGGAAGGTGAAACTGCCGGTTGTGGTTGTTTCGCAATGCTGTCCGGCTTCACATTTGGTATAACTGCCGGTTCAACGGCAGGAACGGGAAGTTTTTCCTTTGGCAGTCGCATCGTTACCGTTACTACGTCTTTATTTCCTTCGTAGGTACCGGCATGGCTGGCGGTAACAAAATGCGTTTCTTTCAATCCTTTGTGGAGGATCAAATCTGATTTCACATGGTGCCCGCGAAGGAAGGCAGTTTGCAGGTTCTTGCTTTCTTCTTTGAAGGAGGAGCAATAGCCGTTCAAATAAAGGGGCATTTCCCCGGAGGTGATGGCTCCCTGATACTGCTCTACATAGGAATAGAGCTGTTTCAATTCTACATCGTTACCGGAAAGATAAAACGTGTCGCACTGAAAGGGAAATTTGAATATAACCACCTTTTCATCACCCGTTACACTTTCCGGAGAATGTTGACCGTAATCCGGTAGAACCGATAGACACAGGAATAACCCTGCAAACCATATTCTCTTCATGTTACTGTTTTCTTTGTTTGGTTCTTAACTTACTTTTTTTGATGGAAAATCAATCCTAACATATATTCATCTTGTAGGCGCCAAGAAAACATATGCTTTTGCTGGCTTGGCTACAAATGATGTGTTCTCTAATCCTTATTTATAATTTATTACTTGCTTTATATAATCGAATGTCTTATACTTTAGAATGTAACTAATCAATTTTACTCCCAATAAAGTTTCGGATAATTGGTGGTACCTGGGGTACCTAAACTACTCCAATAATTTCCGGTTACTGAACCGTTTCCAAGACCCCAATTAATACTGGGGGAATCAGTAGTAGGCCAAGTACCAGTTACAGTGCCAGAAGAGACGGAAAAACAATCTTTTACATAAGTAAGAGTACCAGCAATTGGCGCCCCCTCTTTTGCCGTACTTTTATTGATTTTACCTGTATTATAACATGCCGATATAGTATAATTACTACTAGCTAAACGTCCTGCAATACCACATACATCAGAATCATCAGAATTACTAATTATACCAGTATTATAACATGCAATTATCTCTGCACTACTGTTATTAAGGTAACCGCAAATACCAGCTACCCCTCTATCATTGCTACTAATGTTACCCTTATTAACACAAGCTATAACTTTACCGCCAGTTAATCTTCCACAAATACCTCCGACAGATGCGCCAGTAGCATTTACATCAACAGCATTGGAACATCCCTCTATTGTTCCTCCTTTGACATCTCCTACAAAAACACCTTTATAATTCGATCCTCCTCCTGTATAGTTAAACATACCCGACACGATATGCAAATGTTTAATGATACTGGCACTTGAGGATGTCAAAAACAGACCACCTAGAGTAGCGTTGGTAGTAGCAGAAGTTACACTCAAATTATATATCTTATGATGATCTCCGTCAACAGTCTTGGTGAATTCCTTATCATAAGGAGTCCACGGCAGACTCATCAAATCAATATCTGATTCAAATTTATATGTCAAAGCACTATCTCTATCAAGTTTTTTCATCTCAGCCATCGTGTTGACAAGCGCCGTTGTACCCTTATTACCTTCCCATCTCCAATATACGAAATGATCTTTATTCACATTAAGCTTGATTGCTATATTTTCATCCGGCTTAGATTTTCTCCGACCAATTAGAATCTCCGAAGCCCCCTCTGCCTGAATCGTCTTAATCACCTTGTCACCTATATATATACTTCCCTCACCTTTTTCATTCAATTTAAGATCCGTTGTTCCTTCATTAACATAGGTACCCGTCTCCTTACCCTCTACTTTTACAATATCGGCAAGTGTTACAGTGATTGTTTTATTTTCATAACCCGTAATAAAAAAGGTAGCATCCGTTGGCTCCGGAATCTCAGGCTCCTCTACCCCATCAGCATTGAGTTTAAGGGTTATTACGTATTTTTTTCCTCTTTCAAAATTATATGATGGTACCGTAGCAGAGAGAGAACCCTGCACGGTATTTACCTGAATAATCAAATCTTCGCTTGCCCCTTGAGTTGGTGCAAACATCGCATACCCACAGATTACGAGATCGCCTATATCCGAGGGACTACCCTCCTCATATTCAGACAGATCACCAATTTCTTTTAACTGCAAATCACCCGTCACTCCTTCAAACGAGATACAAGGCTCTTCTCCAACTTCACCATCAATTCCACTCACATTCGGTAACGTAAGTGTGCATTTTTGTTTTTTCTCCTTAATAGCAACAGACGTAATTTCTCCCCATTCATCTTGTGCATCCTCCTCTGCATAGACTTTGACAATCACTTGAGAAAGCACATGATTGAAAGTTATGTTAGAAATTCTTTCGCTTTCGCTTTTACTCCCACTCACCATTTCCGTAACCATAATATCCGTTTCTCCGTCTATATCAAACGTTACTATACCATCACCGGGAAATGTTTCCGGAGTAGTAACATTGGGATACCAACCGACTAATCTCACCTTGTCATCATTATCAGATGAATAATATTGTGGCGGATTGAATGTTAATACCTTATTAGTTGTACCCTCAGATATGCTACCGGTTAACTTTTTCCCCGCAGTATAATTCTCGCCCTCATCCAAACGTACAAATCCTACCTCCAAGTCACCTGTAAGCGACGGATTAATCACTCCCTCTCCACGCGTTACCGCTCCGATATGAGTGGCAATACGGATTTCGTTACCAACGTAACCAGGCCCCTCATCCTCTTGTTCGGAGCAACCGCTCAGCCCACAGAAAAATGACAGAACTGATAGCCAAATTATATTCTTTTTCATTTCTGGTTACAAAATTAGTTAATAATTGAACTAACTCAAACATTTCCCCGTCATACGGCATGGCATGACACTTCTTGAACTTACGTTTCAATTCCGTTCATGCAACATGCCACAAGACGAGACGTCTTTAATTTTTATTTTAAAGACTTAACCAGGGTAAACGGTTTTAATCAACATCAGGGTTGAGTGTTCCTCCATTTACTTCGCCACCAGAAGTCCATACTCCTATCGGTGATGAAGCATTCGTAATTACTATTGGTATTAACACTTCTTTATCAATCTTGATGGTAATTGCATACGAGGTTGATGCTATAAAAGATTTTGAGACTACTACACTACCTGACTTACTTGCACTAGCAACTGTAATCTTTAAACTTGTAGATGGAACAAACAATGCCTCTCCTACTACAACAGCTTCTTCTTCTGTTATAGTATTAGCAGGAGTAAGCACCAAATCTTCGGCAGGACCATTAATAAGCACGCCTGGATTAATTGGTGTAGACCCCTCAGTCGGCAACGTAAATTCGTAATCTCCCGTTATATCTTCTAACGTAACAGAAGTAATAGTTCCCCATTCTGCTGCCGCACCTGTTTCAAAGGATGCTTTAATTGTTGCGTAAGAAAGCACATGATTGAAAGTTATACTAGTAATTCGTTCATCACTACTTCCATGCACCAAATTAGTAAACATAACATCCGTTTCACCGTCTACATTCAACGTTACTTTACCAGCAGCTTTGTCAAATGCTTCCTCAGAAGCAATTCTGGGATACCAACCGATTAAATTCACCGTTCCTTTAGCGGCAGGATATTTGTTATTTTCTCCCGTGAATGTCAACTCATTATTAAGCTTAGCTACCGTACCTGTCAAAGTTTCACCCTCGCTATAATTCTCAAATTCTCCATCCACACGTGCAAATTCTACAGATAAGTCATCGTCAAGCTCCAAAATCTGTGCGCGAGTTACCGCCCCGATATTAGCCTTAATACGAATTTCGTCCCCACTGTAAGCAGCAACATTATCACTTTTTTCCGAACAACCGGTAATCATTACCAATGAAAAAACCGACACTAATAAAAAGATTTTTTTCATACTAAAAAATTTGTTAATAATTAAACTTAATTTTCACTAAACACATACCATTTTGATTTCTTACTCTTGGCGCTTATCCCCTTCAACAAACATTTCATAAACATTTTATGCGATACTTTTCAAAGATAGAAAACGATTCTTAATAAACCAAAAGTTTCCCTAATTTTTTACTCGCTTTTATATTTTTTAACAATATAGAATTAAGTAGGAGGGTGTGTCAAAAAGCCTATTTTAACCTTTGCCGAAATAAAAAGACAAAAAATTAAACTTTACCTTTGCCGCGTTTGTTATATATATTAAAGGTATCCCCACATATCCATGAAAAAAAAGAATCCCCAAGCAAGTAAACGGACAGACAGAAAGGAATTGACGGAAAGGCTGACACTCCTTTTCCGGCAGAAAGCCAACGAGGGGCTTAGCCTGAAACGCATTTTCATAGAGTTGCGCTTAGCAACTCACCCTTCCAAAAGGCTGTGTGCCGACCTCCTCTCGGAAATGCTGAACGAGGGTTATCTCACCGAAACAGACGCACATCAATACCGCATCAACAACCGCGGAGTGGAAATAATAGGAACGTTTTACCGGAAAAGCAACGGAAAGAACTCCTTTGTTCCCGACGGTAGCAAAGAACCTTTATTTATTGCCGAACGCAATTCTGCCCATGCCATGCACAACGACCGTGTACGTGTTGCATTTTTTGCCAAACGCAGCAACCGCAGCAGCGAAGGAGAGGTCATTGAAATCCTGGAACGCGCTACCGACGTCTTTGTCGGCACGTTGGAAGTAACCCCAAATTACGCTTTCCTCATCACCGAAAGCCGGACGTTAGCAAACGACGTCTTTATCCCGAAACAAAAACTGAAAGGAGGAAAAACAGGGGACAAAGTGGTGGTAAAAATTGTGGAGTGGCCGGACAGAGCCAAGAATCCCATAGGACAAGTGATTGATGTTCTGGGGCGTGCGGGAGACCATACCGCCGAAATGCACGCCATCTTGGCTGAATTCGGATTGCCCTACGCCTATCCGAAAGCGGTGGAGCAAGCGGCGGAAAAAATTTCCGGATCAATTGCCCCAGAAGAAATTTCCCGACGCGAAGATTTTCGTAACATAACGACCTTCACCATTGACCCCTACGACGCCAAAGATTTTGACGATGCACTCTCTATCCGTCCCTTAGAAAACGATGGATGGGAAGTGGGCGTACACATTGCCGACGTTACTCACTATGTAAAAGAAGGGAGCCTGATAGACCAGGAAGCCGAGGAGCGCGCCACTTCCGTCTATCTGGTTGACCGCACCATTCCGATGTTGCCGGAACGGCTGTCGAACCTCATCTGTTCTCTCCGCCCTCACGAGGAAAAGTTGACCTTTTCCGTCATTTTCCATATCACAATGAAAGGGGAAGTCAACCATTCGCACATTGTTCGCACCGTTATCCAATCCGATAAACGCTTCACTTATGAAGAAGCCCAGCAAGTGATTGAAACCCGGGAAGGCGATTTCTCTCAAGAGCTTCTCACACTAAACGCCATTGCCCAAGCCTTGCGTAAAAGACGTTTTGCCCAAGGAGCTATCCATTTCGACCGTTACGAGATTGCATTTGAAACAGACGAAAAAGGGAAACCCACAGGTGTTTCCGTTAAGGAATCGAAAGAAGCCAACCAATTGGTAGAAGAATTTATGTTATTGGCAAATCGTACCGTAGCAGAAAAAACCGGCAAGGTACCCAATGGAAAGAAAGCCAAAATATTTCCTTACCGAGTTCATGACTTGCCCGACCCTGAAAAATTGGACAATTTGGCACAATTTATCGCTCGCTTCGGTTACTCGTTGCGCACCACCGGCGCCCCAATGGAAATTTCCCAATCCATTAATCGCTTGTTGGAAAAGGTACAGGGGAAAAAAGAAGAAAATCTCGTTGAAACAGTTGCTATTCGCGCCATGCAGAAAGCGGTCTATTCCACGCACAACATTGGTCATTACGGTTTGGCATTCGATTATTACACGCATTTCACTTCCCCCATCCGCCGGTTTCCGGATATGATGGCGCACCGGCTCATAACCCGCTATCTGAACGATGGGAGAACCGTATCCGAACAGAAATACGAAGAACTCTGCAAGCACAGTTCGGACAGGGAGCAACTTGCCGCTAACGCCGAACGCGCTTCCGTGAAATACAAGCAGGTGGAATATCTGTCGGACAAATTAGGACAAGTGTTTGAAGGCGTTATTTCGGGCGTAACAGAATGGGGGCTTTACGTGGAACTCCATCTAAACAAATGCGAAGGAATGATTCCTATCCACCACCTTGAGGACGATTACTACGAGTTCGACGAAAGAAACTACTGCCTTCGCGGACAGAGAAGCCACCGGGCATACCGCTTGGGAGATGACATCAGCGTACAAGTGGTGCGCGCTAATTTAGAAAAGAAGCAATTGGACTTTGCTTTGGCGGAATAAACCAAACCCATACACAAAAATAGGACTATCCGCAACCATACCGCTACTCTCAAAATGGAAGCCCCGACAAGTTGACGAGGCTTCTATGGAACAAATTCATAACAATACTAATTTTCGCAACTAAATTCGATTTGAGCGAACTATCTTTACTTTTGCCCAGAAGGGAGAAGCGAACAAGAAGAGGGTAACGATGATTAATACTTTTTTTATGCCATTAGTTTTCATTTTGTAGCTGTTTATTTATCCTGTGAATTAAAATAATATAAGAATGCAAATGAGCAAACATATAAAAGCGCTCGAATATATCCGTTTAAAACAGCCAAGCGTTTTCCCCCTATAAACTCTCACTAATCCTTGGATTCCCATGCCAGGGCACTTGCGCCCAGAATCGCAGCGTCGGAGTCTTTCAACTCGGATATTAACAATTGCGTCTTTCCTTTAAAAACTTTGAGAACATTATCGTCCATCGCTTTTTGAATCGGCTTCATAATGTAATCTCCCGCATTGGTCAATCCACCGAATAATATAACGGCTTGCGGACTGGAGAAGGCAACGAAGTCAGCCAATGCCTGTCCCAGCAACCGACCGGTAAAACTGAACGCCTCTTGCGCTATGAGGTCTCCTTCCAAAACGGCTTCATATACTTCTTTGGAAGTAATTTCTTCGGAAGAAAGACGGCGTAGCAGGCTCTCGTCGTCCCGAGCAATCAACAGTCCT
>SNRY01000063.1_pt1 | contig 44397 bp, 47 predicted proteins | sample 4693421 | NCBI WGS metagenome assembly SNRY01 (sample SAMN11003215, study PRJNA524138) | termite gut metagenome | isolation source: Bacteroidetes bacterial symbionts from single cell of protist host amplifed... | host: Streblomastix strix ... | reverse complement strand
ATTGTCCTATGGTGTAATGGTAGCACAACAGTTTTTGGTACTGTTTGTCTAAGTTCGAATCTTGGTAGGACAACACAGCATTTCAAGCGGTAGAAGGGGTTTACAAAATCTTTTACCGCTTATTTTTTGCTACTTTTGCATAAAAATGTTTACTTTTGCGTGAAAATGTTGATCCATTGTTGATCCTAAAATTATTCATCTATGCCAACCTTTAAAGCAGAAATAATCAAGAATAAAAAGCGTGCGGACGGAACATACAATATAAAGATACGCTTAACTCACAATAGAGGGGTCGTAAGAATCTCTACGCCGTTTTATGTATCGAAAGAAGACCTTACAAAGTCCCTAAAAATAAAGAATCAAAGTATTATAGATAGCACTGATGAACTAATTAAGAAATACAGAGATGAGTGCAACAGGCTTGAACTGCAATATATAGATATGTCTGCTTCTGAAATTGCAGACTATCTTAAAAATCTTTCAAAGAAGAAGGAGGCGGAAAACGGAATAGACTTTATAGCTTTTGCGCGGTCCTGGATCGAAAAGAACAAAGATAAAAAAGGCATAAAGAACTATACGATTGCTGTCAATTCTCTCATTAAATACATAGGAGCCGAAAGGCTAAACATCTTAGATATTAACTTTAAGTTTCTAACCGGATATGCTGATTATCTAAACAAGAAGAAAGAGGATAAAAACAAACAGGCATTAGAGGAAGGTAAGCGTATAACGACAAACAGAGCATTATCGCTTTATCTGGGAAATATCCGGCATCTGCATAATGAGGCAAAGAAAGAATACAATGATGAGGATATAGGAAAAATACCAATCCCTTTATCTCCATTCTCAAAATTCACTATTCCAAAGCTGGAAGCGTCCAGAAAACGGGCTTTAGATTCCGAACTGATTAAAAAAATATACCTGCTTCCATATAAAACTGAATCTTCCGGCAAAGAATTGCTGTACAATCTATCAAAGGATATGTTCATTCTATCATTCTGTCTGCTTGGAATGAACTCGGTAGACATATTCACATGCAGCAATATAAAGGACAACGTTATTACCTACTTCCGCTCAAAGACAAAAGATAGGAGAGATGATAAAGCGGAGATACAAGTATGGCTACATCCGTTCATTTATCCACTATACGAGAAATACTCGGATACTGATAATAAATTTGTGTTCAACGTATATAAAAGATACAGTTCATATCAAAATTTTAACCGTGCAATCAATAAGGGATTAAAAGAGATAGGCAGCGAACTCGGAATAGAAGACTTGGAATTTTACGGAGCAAGGCACTCTTTTGCTACTATTGCGCTGAATAGCATAGGAATAGACAAATATACCGTTCATGCCGCGCTCAATCACATAGATGGCTCTATGCGCGTTACGGACATCTATATTAAAAAGGACTTCACGGCAATTAATGAGGCGAATCGAAAAGTAATTGAATGCGTCTTCTTTGGGGATTAAAAAAATATCTTGAAAAAATCCTCAAATTGTTTGCAGATTAAAAAATAAACTATACTTTTGTGTCGGTTATGAACTGAATGCCTCATTTTTATGAGGTGCTCGGATTTTTTTGTTTTATCCCGATTCTTCAATTATACCTCGTCATAGGTCTTAAAAACAGACCTATAATGAGAAAAACTACATCCAGAAAAAACTTTTATAAAGATTTACAGCAAGTCGTTTATCGGCTTCTGCAAACATTGTTATTCCGGCGGCTCCGCTTCGGGATGGGGGTTCGTTGTGCCTATACTCAAATAAAATTGATTGAAAATGGGCACATATAAAGAACTACTCGCAAGCAAAACGCGAAGAGGTATTGAATCCGGATTTTCCATATCTATTGACGATTTAAACCCTATGCTGTTTGAATTTCAAAAATATTGTGTTAGAAAGGCTCTCTCAAAAGGTAGATTTTGCCTTTTCGAGGAGTGTGGTTTAGGGAAAACATTACAACAACTGGAATGGGCGAATCAAGTGATATGCCATACAAGCCAACCGGTTATTATTATTGCGCCTTTGGCTGTAGTTGGGCAAACTGTTTTAGAAGGGGAAAAATTCGGAATACCTGTAAAAAAATATGAACATGGCAATGAGCGCCCTTGCGTATATATAACAAACTATGAGCAATTAGAAAATATTGATACTTCATTATTTTCAGGAGTTGTGCTTGACGAAAGCAGTATCCTAAAAAACTTTACCGGCGCAATGAGAAATCTTATCATTGATCGTTTCCGTTATACAAAATACAAGCTAGCCTGTTCGGCAACTCCTTCGCCAAATGACCCTATGGAACTTGGCAACCATGCTGAATTTATGGGGGTGATAACGCGAAATGAAATGCTTTCAATGTATTTTGTCCATGATGGGGGAGACACATCTAAATGGAGAATAAAAGGACACGCTCAGGATAATTTTTGGGAATGGGTATCATCATGGGCGATAATGATAAATAAACCATCCGATATTGGTTTTTCCGATGATGGATATATACTTCCAGATTTGAATATGATTGAACATGAAATTCAAACAGATAAGAGAGACAATGGTTTGTTATTTAATGATATAGCCGTAAACGCCACGAACTTCAATGCCGAATTACGGATTACGTTAGTGAATAGAATGGATAAAGTTGCAAAAATAGTAAATAACTCCCATGAAAATTTTATTATCTGGATAAAGCAAGATGCAGAGGGGGAATATTTGCGCGGATTAATACCAGATGCCATTGAGGTAAAAGGTACTGATAAATCAGATATAAAAGAAGACCGTTTGATTGGATTCGCAAACAATAAATTTCGCACACTTATAACAAAGCCCAAAATAGCACAATATGGATTAAATTATCAAAATTGCCACAATCAAATATTTGCTTCGTTAGATTTTTCTTTTGAATCACTATATCAAGCCATCAGGCGTTCTTTGCGATTTGGTCAACGGCATACTGTAAATGTATGGATAATCACAACTGACACAATGCAGAACGTAATACAGAATATTCACAAAAAACAAAAACAATTCGACCAAATGCAAATGGCAATGGTGGGCGCTATGCGATCGGATTCTAAAATAGAATACAAATCAATAAGGCAAACGATTGATATTCAATTTCCTTGTTTCCTTAAAAATCATTCATTATGATATTCAATCAAATTGTAACTGAAAATTATGCTATTTATAACGGTGACTGTATAGAGATAATGCCCATGATTCCGGCAGAATCTATTGGGCTGTCTATTTTTTCTCCGCCTTTTGCCGAACTTTACACATACTCGGATGAAATAGCAGATATGGGAAATTCAAAAGACTATAAGGAGTTCTTTTCGGCTTTCCAATTTCTAGTAAATGATCTGTACAGGGTAATGATGCAAGGAAGGAATGTATGTGTGCATTGCATGGACTTACCAATACAAAAAGGAAAAGAAGGGTATATTGGACTTCGAGATTTCTCTAACATGATACGGGAATGTTTCGAGAATGTGGGTTTTATTTATCACTCACGGGTAACTATATGGAAAGACCCTGTTATTGAAATGCAACGCACCAAAGCCCTCGGACTGCTTCATAAGCAAATAAAGAAAGATGCAACAATGAGTAGGGTTGGTTTGCCTGATTATATACTGGTTTTCCGAAAGGATGGCGAACGATCAAATCCGGTACAATGTAATATATCGGTTGATACTTGGCAAAAGTACGCATCCCCTGTATGGCATGACATTAACTACTCAAATACGCTGAATTTGAACGGTAGTAGAGATGAAAAAGACGAGAAGCATATCTGTCCCTTACAATTAGACACAATCGACCGACTGATAACACTTTACTCAAATAAAGGAGATACGGTATTAACTCCGTTTGCCGGAATTGGTTCAGAAATATATCAAGCTATACTACGTGGGCGTAATGGTATCGGCATAGAGCTAAAAGAGAGCTATTTTAATGTAGCAGTTAAGAATTGCGAAAAAGCCGTTCAATCAAAAAATCAGTTAGCTCTATTTGACGATACAAAAAATCAGGAGGAAGAATCAAATTTTGAAAATAATTCATTTCAATCATAAAAACATGAGCCAAAAAGAACTGATAAAACTCTTATCAAATACCGGTGTCGGTAAAACCGTCAAGATTGACAACTCTGGTATCGAAATAAAAATCATGGTGGAGGAGTGTGAATTTACTTCATACCTATTATCTCCCTGCAAAGACTGTTTCTTTAAGTCGAGGAAGGGTAAAAAATGCGAAATGCTACGGTCTTGTGTTACTCCGACAAGAAGGGATAGGGAATCGGTATATTTTAAGCCGGTGAATTAGATATGACACACGCGAGCCTCTTTAGCGGGATAGGCGGTTTTGAAATAGCAGCACAATGGGCAGGATTTCAAAATTTATTCTGGTGCGAGAAAGACGATTTTTGTCAGCGAGTATTAAAATATCACTTTAAGGAATCGGTCGGATATGGAGATATTACAACAACAGATTTTAGAGAATGGAATGGAAAAATCAATGTCTTGTCGGGAGGCTTTCCCTGCCAACCTTTTTCCCTTGCAGGAAAAAGAAGAGGAACGGAAGATAGCCGCTTCCTCTGGGAAGAAATGCTTCGAGCTGTACGAGAAATTCAGCCGGAATGGATTATCGCTGAAAATGTTCTCGGATTGCTTACTCAAGAAAACGGAATGGTATTCGAGCGTATCTGTACTGATTTGGAAAGTGAAAGTTACGAGGTACAGCCGTTTATTATTCCAGCTTGTGCCGTTGGCGCGCCGCACAGAAGGGAAAGGGTCTGGATTATTGCCAACCGTGATAGTAAACGATTGCGAAACGGGAACAAAAATGACGGGGAAATATCGCATTTCAAAAAACGGATTCAAGACGACGGGGAAATTGACGGATTATGCGGTATCTGGATTCCTCCCAACCGTGAAAGTGATGTGTTCCAGAGAAAATGTATTTCACGACAGAAAAAGAGGCAATCTAACGGATTGGATAGCGACGCAAATAAATCCAAATCGTCAGCCATCCCCGGATGGGGCATGTTCCCAACTCAATCCCCAGTTTTGCGGGGAGATGATGGGCTTTCCGACAGATTGGTTGGTATCACCTTTCCTTGTTGGAGAAGAAACGCTATAAAGGCTTACGGAAACGCTATAGTGCCACAGGTTGCATACAAATTATTTAAAGCTATAAATGAAAATAGGATTAACTATAAAAATGAAATATAAAGACCTCTCTAAATTTGAAAAAATGTGTGAAATACGGAAACTTCTCCTATCCAAAAACGAACGCCATAATGCGGCTGTATATCTGAAAGCCTTGTGGGTTAATAACAGAAAAGTAATCGAGGAATATGAAAGTTTCGGAAACACTGCATATATTATTTTGATGAATAAAAGATATTACGATAGAGGTTTGTCGTTTGGGTTTACAGAGAAAATATTTAATGAATACGGACACCTTGATAATGCAAAATTTACGGACGTTGAAAAAATAGAATTTCCGCACGGGAAAGGAAAGATAGTATCAAACTCGATAAGCATCGGAAAAGGAGTGAACGGGAAATGGACTTATGGTATAAGATATTCAACAGGCGGTTCGGGAGGGGCTTATGGTATTGGAATATGGGGGAATATATACGACAGCCGTGAAGAATGCTTATCCGATTCATTGCAAGAACTTATGAATGCTCATTGCAAGAATAAAACAGCATGTAAAAATGATCCTGCGAATTTTAATTCTGCTTTATCAAGAGAGGTGATGAAGCGAGCAAAGGATATATATGATATGCTAACAAAAAGAAATACGGTGCAATTATCTTTATTCTAAAATCGGATTAACTTATAACATATATATGAACATAAAGCATAAATACCAGTCCGGCTACACATAGGTAGGCATACACCGAACTGGCTGGGTTTAATCGCATTAAGCGCGTATGCGTAATATATAACGCATTGGGTTATGAATTGTTCGATGAGATATAAAAATTGATGAATTAATAGCTTTTAATGAGAAATCTATTTAGATGTCAAACAGGAAGATAGGGCTTTCTTTTTATACCCTTGATACGGATAGGTATCAAGATATAAGAATTAAGAAACTTAAAAAGGAAATTGGATGTATCGGCATTGCCGTGTACGATTATATACTATGTGAAATCTACCGAGTAAAGGGCTGTTTCCTTGAGTGGGACAAAAGTACTGCCTTTGACGTAGCCGATTACTTGGGATTGAAAGAAACACAGGTGAATGAAGTAGTAAACTACTGTTGTGTTGTGGGTCTTTTTGATAAAGAACTGCTCACAAATGGGAGAGTACTAACATCACTTTCTATACAATCAAGATACATAGAAATGTGTACGCGAGCAAAAAGAACAGATATTAAAATTCCGGAAAAATATAAGATTATTCCAGAAGAATCGCCCAAACTTCCAGAAGAATCGCCCAAACTTCCAGAAGTTTGCCCTAAAGTAAAGGAAAGTATAGTAAAGGAAAGTAATAAAGAGAGAGAGAAAAGAGAGATTCCTCCCCCTCCCGAAAAAGAAGATTTTTCTGTCTTTATTGAAAAGCCTTTGAGCGAATGTAGCGAATACTTGAAAAATTCGCAAGAATGGAAAGAGCGATTTTGCATGAATAATCATTATCGAGACCCTGCGCTATCGCCAAATACGATTGATTCATTGATTGATTCGTTCATTAAAACGCTCGAAAATAGAGGGATTGATAAAAAATCATTTAAGGATTGCAGGGAGCATTTTGCAAATTGGTATAACGGCGAACTTGACAAAAAAAAGAGAGCAAATGGAAACCCAGACAAATACGACCGGAAAAGACAAGATTCTGAGCAGCGAAAACTTGATACAATGCTTGAAATCGCTACAACCGGAGCAGAGGCGGCAAGAAAGCGAAAAGAGGAACTTGAGGCAGCGGGCATTATTTGAGAAATATCCCGAACCTGTTTTCTTCTTCAAAGACTATAACCCCGACTTGCAAGGAAAATTGCTTACTGAGCACCTGTCTCAATCCGAATTAGCCCTCAACAAAAGAATTCCGACACTCGGATTATTGAGTAGTATTTTCGGGAACGAGAATGTAATAATTTGGCTTAAAATCCAATTTGGGAGTGTGAATGATTACGCCGAACAGGGAATAGGTATGAACGATAGCCAGTTATCAGAATTATCTACGCTTGTTCTTGCAGAATATTATTATCTCAATGCTGCGGAAATCTGCCTTTTCATAGCGAGGTTGAAACTTGGAAAATACGGACAATTTTACGGGGCGATCGGCGGAATGAAAATATCCTCTGCGCTCTTGGATTATATCCATGAAAGGAAAACGGACATAGAGCGAGCCGAACGCGAACAAGAGAGGATAAACAGGGAAATTGAGACCGACGAGCGGATTAAGAACGGCATAACCTTCGCCCAATATATCGAACTGAAAAAGCAGGCAGAGAACGGGGATAAAAATGCAATGGAACAATTAAAAATAAAACATTGATAATGAGAACTGGATTACTGCAGAAAGAACAAGAGGCTATCAAATTTATCCGTAAGGCTTATCAACTCGCTCTAAGTATGAGCGAGGAAGGCTTCCATGTCGCTTTCTCAGGGGGCAAGGATTCTCAAGTACTGCTTGCACTTATGGAATTATCGGGATGCAAATACAAGGCGCACATGCAGGTAACGAGTGTTGATCCTCCGCAACTAATGAAGTTTGTTAGGTCAAACTATTCGCAGGTAGAACTTCATCTTCCTGAAAAAAATATGAAGCAGCTTATAATTGAAAAGGGAATGCTTCCTCTACAAAATAGAAGGTATTGCTGTGAAAAATTAAAAGAAATTAGCGGAGGCGGTACTTGCGTATGCACCGGCATTCGGGCTGCGGAAAGCGTTAGGCGATCTAAGAGAGCAAGTATTGAAATTGCGGAGCATAAAGGGCAATTTACGGATATAGAAGGGTGCGAATTACACAAACGCATACAATCCGACTTGTTTGAAATAGAATCCGATACGGTTGTTAGCTGTGTGGGAGGAAAAGATAAGGTATTGATCTCTCCTATTTTCAATTGGTCGAATGCCGATGTCTGGAATTTTATCCGGGGAAATAGCATGGAATATTGCAAATTGTACAATATGGGATTTCACCGTATCGGCTGTCTTTTTTGCCCGATGGCAAGCAAAAGAGAGAAAGCAAAGGAGTATCGGATGTTCCCTCGATTTGCCGAAAAAGTATATATACCCGCTATTCGTGAATTAAGAGAAAGGGGGAAATATTCTGAATTTGCTTCTGCCGAAGATGTGTTCTTCTGGTGGATTTTAAATAAAAGCCGGGAAGAGTTTTTGTCGAATAGAAAAATGAAGGATTTATTTAAAAATTAAATAACAATGAGAGTTTATATTAAAAAAGTAAGCAAAACAGGGATTTTAATCTATAAAGAAACAACCCTGCAATCGGTTATTAGCGACCTCATTTCTATATTGGTTATTCTGGTATTAATAGGGGCGGATATAGCGTTTTCTATTCTCGTATCGCCTTCGTTCGTATTAGACATATTGGCATCATCTATTTTTCTGATATATCTTGTAGGACACGCCAATAACAGAAAAGAAGAAATAAAAACGAAAGAAGAATTCAAGAAGATGTTTGAAAAATTGTTTGAAGATTAATTACTACAAAAACGTTAAATAAACCATGTTAGAATTACAAATTATCGGTCATCTGGGAGCGGATGCAGCATACAGAACATACAACGATAAAACGTATATCGGATTTAGTGTTGCCTATTCCGAAAGCTATACGGACAAATAAGGTGTCAAACACGAAAAAACAACGTGGGTGAGTTGTCTAAAGCTGGGAGAAAGCAAGATTATTGATTACTTGAAAAAGGGTACTAAAGTCTTCGTAAGGGGTAGCTTTTCGGTAAACACTTACGAAAGAGAAAAAGGAATTTGGGATTCGGGTATTAATTGCAACGTCCATACGATTGAATTACTGGGTAGCAAAGGGGAAAATGCTAATCCGGCAAATACCACATCCGGCTCGCAAGCTATTGCACCATTACAGGAAAGTTAACCTATTCCAGAATGGAGATAAAGGATTTACCATTTTGATAAAATTTTAAAATACTGATATGAAAGTAGGTACTAAAAGTGTACTATTTGGTGCGCACTGTTTTTTTATTCATCCGCTATTTGTTTTCATAGCTTGGTGGAAGTTATTTGGATTCCCTTATGATATTCGTTTATGGGTTGCATTTTTCGTACATGATTTAGGATATTGGGGAAAGCCGAACATGGATGGAAAAGAAGGAGAAACGCACGTCGAATTAGGGGCTAAAATTATGCACGCATTATTTGATTGGAAGTTTTTAAATACATTTTACGATTTAGATACCGGGAAACCAATCAAAGTATATTATAGCGTCTGGGGCAATTTCTCATTATATCATTCACGATTTTACGCTAAAAAAGACGACGCGAATTATTCAAAATTATGTGTTGCAGATAAGTATTCAATTTGCTTAGAGCCGTATTGGTTGTATTTACCTCGTGTAATTCTTTCTGGGGAAATAAAGGAATATATGAGACGTTCGGGAGAAAAATCCAAATTTAAAGGAGAGCCTATAAACAAATACGAACACATGAAATTATGTACTGAAACAAAAAGAGGTTGGTTTTACGCAATGACTTCCTACTTGTGTCGATGGGTAAATGAACACAAGGATATGAAAGAAGATAAATGGACGCCTGAACAATAATTATACTGGAAACGATATGGACGAGAAAACAAAGAAAGAAATAAAGAAATTTCTTGAAAAGATTGAGCGAATTGATGGATGCGCTCCATCGGTTGGTTATGCGACTGAATTAGCCCAGCAAGCTAAGAAACTTTTAAAAATTATAAAATGAAAGCATTATCAGAAAAACAGCCATTTGGATATTTGATTTGCGCAGGCATAAAGGATATTGAAAATCGGACATGGAAAACGAATTTTCGCGGGAGAGTATTGATTCATGCAAGCGCAAAAGGAGAATATGCGCCACTTGTATTAAACAAAGAACAAATGCTGGCAGTAACGAAAAAAGGCGTATGGTCAAATATAACATATTATAAGACTTCCGCTATTATCGGTTCGGTCGAAATTGTCGATTGCTTACAAAATCACCCGTCAATTTGGGCTGAAAAAAGTTATATCCGCGAACATGCAGACTATGAACCCGGTACGTATATACAAAAAGTTTACAATTGGGTATTAAAGAATCCTGTTTTATTTGAAAAGCCCGTTTTGAATATTAAAGGCAAACTGTCATTTTGGGAAAGCGGGTATAACGAGGATGAAATAATTAGACAAATTGGAACAAGAAGTTAAGAGATTGAAAGGCAAATGATACAACAAACCGAAACCGACATACAGACCGAGTTCTTTCTAAAAGTCCGTCTGGTAATCAAAGAAATACCCGCCAAACTTTTATATCATATACCAAATGGAGAATATAGAGCGGAAAGAGTAGGCTCAAAATTAAAGCGTATGGGAGTTGTTTGCGGAGTTCCCGATGTTGTCCTTGCTTTACCAAATAAATCTTATCACAGCCTTTATATTGAGTTTAAATCATACAAAGGAAAGCAGAGTAAAGAGCAGATAGAGTTTCAGATGCAAGCCGAAAAAGCGGGTAGTAAGTATGTGATATGCAGAAATGCGTATGATGCGATTAGGGAGATTAGAGAGTATTTGAAGAATTAATAACTATCAAGAAGAATTATGAAAGTATTAAAAATAGGCAAGGACATGAAAGCCCTAGAAACGAAAAAGACAAAATGTATCGCTTGCGGGTGTGAGTTTGAATATGAGCCGTCCGATAAAAAATATATCAATGACCGTAACGAACTTATAAGTTATGTTTATTGCCCGAATGAGACCTGCAAAAAAATGATTTATGTTTGAATAAAATCATTGCTATTCAAACAAACAGCCCCAAAATTAAAATAAGGATGCGTGAAACAATAACTATAATTTGGTAACGAAATCCATTTCGTTACCAAACACTTTTTAACGAAACGTAATCTTTATTCAAATTTATAATAGCAAGAATATGATTGCGAATTTTTATAGACATGAAATGCGGAAGCAAAGGCAGAGAAATAGGATATTTAAACTATTCTTTATTGTTTCCATGTACAATATATTCTACCAAATGACTTTAAAAAGCAGGGTGTTGAATTGTAGCAATTCATTTGAAGCGGCAGAAAAAACGGCAACGCTTATGAATATGATATTTCCCGATAAAGATATTTCTCCTAGAGAATTTATCCACGACCGCAATGAAGTGTCCAATGAGGTGATACAGGAATACGAATCATATAAAAGCCTTTTATCTTATTGCGAAACGGCAGGCGTTTCTCGCCGAACATTAGAGGCTTTTTGTAATAAAGAACTGTATGAAAAGTCTATATTTATATTACCGTTTGACCACTTCTATTATGAAACATATCTTGGGGCTATTCTTGATTATTTGAACGGAATAACGACTATTGAAAATATGAAAAGCAACTTTTTTGAAATCTCTCTTTTCACAAAAGGGAAAAAGGCAGCTAATCTATGCAGGTTTAGAAAAGCAATGATAAAAATCGAATTGCTTATTAATGAAATATTGGGAAAGCAAATAGAACGCCAAGAGAGTTTGTCTTCACAATCACATAACCATCACATAAGATACAATTAATTATCAATAAGTTAAGATATGCGATTTGGCTTTTTGCTATTGAATGAAAGATAAAAAATGCCCCAGTCGCAAGGCTGGAGCGGATAACGATAGCTTAAACCGTAATTAAACGGCTCTTGTAAGGCTCTTGTGTCGTATAATAGCATCCTTTACTACATTTGCAGCTACGCCGGAAGCGCGTTTGCATTGCTCATTTCCGGTGCGGTAATTCCCTTCAATGTCTTCGCTTGCCAACGCTTCCGAAAACTTGACAGCCTACAATTCAATAAAAGATAGATTGTCCCGTATATTTGCCGATTTAGGGAGGTTTCTCTCTTTTCTTACCATTTCTGCCTTTCCTCCCAATAACGGATTATAGATTGCGTTCGTACAATCCCTATATCCCTCTCCGTTTACTCCATGTTCGGCAAGTGTTGATGTGAATAGGTTTCTTATTCCTTTCCCTTCCAATCTCTCCATTATCCACTTATCCGAGCGACCTTGTTTCTTGTATGTTTTGATGGCTCTATTTACAGCCAAATCGGGATTCTTTTCTTCTTCTATACGCTGAAAAAACACCTCATTAACCAAAACGCCTAATTGAGGGTCTAAATATTGGGCGTATTCTAAAGCTACTTGCTTATGCGCATAAGTGCCTCCACCTTTTCCCTGCTTGGATTTCAAAACATCGTTTTTGGCGATGTTTAGCAATCTGCTGACTGCCAACAAGAAACCTTTTGCACTTTCAGTTTCTTGCCATTTTGCCGGAGTTTGTTGCGGATTACTTCCAGCCGCTTTCCATAAGTCCGTTAAACTAATCATGCCTTTTTCGACATTGATTCGCCTTAATAAATTCTCCTTGTCTATATTGAAGGGTTTTATTCCGTTTTCCATAATGCTTAGTATAATATATGATTAAAAAATGTTTTTATTCTAAATTTTAAAGAAATGCCCCAACCATTGCGACTAGGGCATTTCACAACACAAAATATAAACACTATGAAAAACTACTCTCTTGATTCAGATTTAGTCTTCGGATATACGAAATGCCAATCGTCTATCTTTATCTCTAATTTGGTAATTCGTTCTTCCAAAGAGCCATTGATCGTAATATCATAAGAAACCCAGCCGAAGACCTTTTTAATTTCTTCCTCAATCCATCCGGCTATCAAATTTTTCTCATTTTCGTATAGCACATTTGCGAATTTGTCCCCTTGTGAATGATCCGTGTCCGCATTGGTGAAATGAAAATCTACCGGAATAGTGTCTTTCAGAACAACAGCGTTTCCCTTAATAGTCAAATCATAGACAAAATCTTTTTTGTCCTTGTCTTTGTCCGAGCAAGAAGACGTACATACTGCGCATATAAGCGCGAATAACATTAGTAACTTTTTCATAAATGATTTTTTTAGATTAAAATTGAAAAATATTCTGCTTAATAATTACGGGGCTGCCCCATAAACTACGATAATAAAAATACTATACAGGACTCACAGTAGTGGCAGCAAACATGAGCGTGCCATAGATAACCGTATATCCACTATAAGATGATATGGCTGGAAGCCATACCTTAATTGCATTGTCAGGTTGAACGGTTAGATAACTAATAACATTCGTCTTGGTAAACGCACTCGCCGTTCCATACCCAACACCATTAGTAACTACATTGTATAATGTAGCTACCTGCACTTCACCTTCTGCTGAATGTGTATATCCACTTGGACTTTGAAAATAGCCGGATAGGTAAATAAACTTGTTAATCCTCAATAAAGACCCATTAAAAGTCCAACCGGAAGTAGTTACTACTCTTGATTTCTCAGATGCTATATCAACAGATGTAAAAGTCGCCGTACCACCGTCTGCTGTGAGAGCTTGCGAAGCAGTGCCATTGGGAACTTTGTAACCCGAAGCCAAAACCTTATTGTCCACTTTTACACCATCATAAACCCTAAGACTTTCATATCTTACGGTATCAAAAGGAGTTGCGTTACTCACATTGTTGCTACGTTCATAAACACTCAAAGTGGGAATATCCACAACACCTGTTTTATGAAACGCTATATAGTATAGTCCGGCTATTGCTAAAATAAGCACACCGATTATTATGTTAGTTATTCTTATCTTTTTCATTATTGCATAGGTATTGCAGTATCATAACTAAAATTAAGATTTAATAGGTAAGAGGTATTTCCAACCATTGTAAACGGAACGTAGATATACAACATTCCACTTTGGTCTATAATCATGCGTGTATTTATCGTAGTGAGGCTGCTATTAGCAGCTAACAAGAACCCAACATCAAATTGGTACAAAGATGCAGGAAGATAATTAGCAGCAAGCTGCGCAACAGCAAGTACATTACTTGGTCCAGAGCCATGTGAGGGAGTAAAAATAAGCAAACCCTGTAAAGTTACTCTATCCAATGTACGACTGTAAATTAAGCTACTCGTTTCAATAGAGGTAGCATCACCGGTTGCGCCAAGGATTGCATCGGTTACAGTTGTATTTGGCACTTGAATGGTTATCACGCCATCACCATTAGGTAGATAAGTATTATACGCACCTTTAATACTAACACTCCCACCTAAACCACTCAACGCGGTATATCCACCACCGGCTAATAAAACATCATTGTTCCCATCAGCCTCGGTATGTATTACGCCACTTGTTGTAACATCCCCTGTTACATCAGCAGTGCCGTTAAAGTCCACGCCGAAAATTTTTCTTGTAGTTGAGAGTTTTGCCGCACCATTTGTAGTTAGAGCCGTTAAATCCGCCTGTGTCTGGTCGGCAAGGGTTTTATTATTCTTTATAATATCCGCAATAGCCGCCAGAGTAGCATAAGCCGCATCTAAGTCTGTTCCTTTTATTGCAGATATGGTATTTGCATCCTGCTCGTCCACATATTGTTTTGTTACATCCGTGCTGGGGAATAAAAGCTGTTTCCAGTCGTCTAATTCACTTGGATTATTTGTAGCGAGAATATAAGTTTTATTACTTTCCGTAGTAACACAAACATCCCCTTTGCCCGCATCCGATAAATTAGTCATATCCGCCTCGGTATCCACCACGTTTATATCCGTAAAGTCCAGAGCCGGTAAAACATTTTCGTCCAGCTTGCCCGTAGCCCCTAAAACAGGAATATTACCGGCGGAAGTACCCACATCAACTTTTGAAGCTGATTTTAAATCCAGAGCCGTAATTGCATTATTGATAGCTGACGCTTGCAGGGTAGAAACAGGCTTATCTATGTCTGCCGTATTATCGGCATTACCTAAACCTATATCCGATTTATCTAAAGAAACCGCGCCCGTTTTTGAGTTTACTGATGTTACGGTATTTACCTCTGCGCCTGTTTCGATGCCGGATAACTTTGTTTTCTCCTCCTCCGTCATTAAACCTTGTCCGGCAACTTTATCCACTTTGGTATCGAATACGGTTTGGGTAGCGGTAGATACAGGCTTGTCTAAATCGGTAGTATTGTCAACATTTGACAAGCCAACATCTGTACTTGTAAGCGTAACATCGCCCGTCCTATCGGCAACAGATGCAACAGTATTGACTTCTGCACCGGCTGCAATACCGTCTAATTTAGCCTTTTGTGCGCTCGTCATCGCCCCCGAAGCGGAATCGGAAGCTTCCGCCATGGACAAATCGCCAGTACCGTCAAGATTAAGACCGCCACCGTTCGTAACGGATTTTACCACTCCACCCTCGCCGCTTGCACTTAATATTCCCTCACCTGTTACGGAAAGTCCTGCACCTACCTTTATACCACCTAATATATCCGCCGTTGCAGGAGGAAGCGTATAATCGCCTCCGATACTGCTTATTGTCCCATCCTCCGTAACGGTGATTGTCGATCCATCCGGCTTAACACCTCCTAATACGGAGGGCGTTGCAACAGGCAGATAATCCCCCGTGAATGTTTCAAAAATAGTGCTAATCGTCGTTGGGACAATACGACCCGTCTGCTCATCATAGATAAAGATTTCAGAACTGCCGGACAGGGAATAATCCGAATCGGGCAATATATCTATACCGCCCTTTTGAGTGTTTAATGTTACACAGGACAAAAAGACAAAGAGAATGAATATAAGGGAAAATAGTTTTTTCATAATTAGGTTCATATATCTTTATACTATATTCTTAATCTATTTATTCCAGAAACGAATAGCCCCTCGCCTATTTATATGTTAGCGTAGTCATTACGGCAACACTTGAGGAGGCAACAGAAGACACCGCAACGAATAACCTTGCTTCCTCAGACCAGCATACGGATTGCAAATACCCTGTGGTTGGAGTGGTGCAGGATGTCCATGTAATACCGTCGGGAGAGGTCATTACGGCAACACTTGAGGAGGAAGCATAAGACACCGCAACGAATAACCTTGTTTCCTTAGACCAGCATACGGAACGCCAATTCCCTGTTGTAGGGGTGGTACGGGATGTCCATGTAATACCGTCGGGAGAGGTCATTACGGAATTTGAGGTAGCAGAAGACACCGCAACGAATAACCCTGCTTCCTTAGACCAGCATACGGAATACCAACCCCCTGTTGTAGGGGTGGTGCGGGATGTCCATGTAGACGCAAGCAATATGTTAAAAAGTTCCGAGCCTTCTGTGATTCCACTACCTCCTAACCTACTTATAGTACCATCTTCTGTAATGGTTATAGTGTTGTTATCGGGTTTAACTATACCAGCGACAGATGTTGTGGCAATGTCAGGTATAGCTACACTCACAGCCGAACTTCCATCATAAGTACCGGTAACTCCGCCGGTAAATGTAAGGGCATTGGCAACTTTATCCGCAGTACCGGAAGTAGTAGCTTTACCTGTGGTATTAATAGAAGCCGTACCTGAAAGTTTCGTAGCGTCCAAAGCGGTAACAGGTATAGTAATATTAGAACTCCCGTTAAAGTCGGTTGCAGTTCCCGTAGCACCCCCTGATAGAGCTATACTTCTGGCTGTCGTTAAAGTCGCTGCGCTATTTACGTCTTTATTTGCATCGGCTGTATTATCAACGTTTCCTAAACCTACATCCGTTGCCGTTAAACTTCTATTTGCCGATAAATCATACCCGTTAATAGTTCTCGTAGTAGGAACACCTCCTAAATTCGAGAGTGTATATATCCCGTCAAAATAACTTTTCAGAGTTCCCTTTGTACTTGAAAAAGAAACAGCCTTAGAACTGTTACCATTCGCAGCATCTCTAATATAGAATTTATCAGCATCAGTAATAGTAGCCTTATCCGCTACATCAGCAAGTAACGTTTCATAACCGCTTAAATCTATTGCAGTAGTACCCAAAAAAAACCAAGCGGAATCTTTCCAAGCCCATTTATCGTAAACATCCGGCTTTACCAAATCTTCCACAAGATATATAACACCTGCATCGCCGGTTTCAGGCAAATCGTCTACCAAAACCAAAGACGCTTCCATAGCAGCATCCGTATAGCTTTTTGCCTCTGAAAGTATATTTTGCAAGTCCGCATTTTCGGGTATTTTAACCCAATTTGTGCCGGATAATTCTTTAGAAATATATAAACCGTCGGTATGGGCTTCAAATAGCAATCTGTATGGTTGTTCCGCACTTAAATTCTTATGATATAATTGCGGTACTAAACCGTTCATAGAAATGCCACCGGCTTCTCCGCCGGAATTTACGCCTACGATATAACCACCGTCATTTTCGTTGCCCATTTCATAGGTGCTGCTTCCGGCGGCATTGTTGTCAACGGTAATGTCTTCAAAAGCTTTTACCCCGCTAATAATGCCACTACCACCCGTAACTGTAATATTATTCGCGGTAATATTATTTGAGACAGTTATATTATCCGTTACGACACTACTCGCATTTACGGTAGAAATATTTGCATCCTTATATTTTAAGGTACTTGTACCCAAGCCATAAATATCGGTTGTTTCAGGAATGATATTTCCCGTATTACTTATAGCCCCACTTATATTTGCGCTACCGTCAAAATTTTGTCCCCATAGAGTTCTTGCCGTAGCTAATTTAGTTGCTGTATCCGCATTTCCGGTTACATTACCGGTTATATTTCCTGTAAACGTACCGGTTATACTACCTCCGTGAATAGTAACATTGTTTATCTCTGCGGAATTTGTAACGATACTCTCAGTTTGTATTATTTTTGTAACAACACTATCCGTAGAAACTTTTACCGTATGTACCGTATCCACGTAGATACCTTTGTAGGAATTTTCAGGCGTACCAATATCATACGTCCCACTTTCACCGGGTTGCATATCCTTAGTATCCGTAGTTCCTTCCGTAACAATAGATGATGCCGTAATTGTACCGGTAGTAGTTATATCATTTGCCGTAATTGTACCTGTCGTAGTCAGATTTATAGCCGTTACATTTCCGGTACTTGTAATATCTTTGGTCGTGATACTATTAGATACGATTACATCCGTAGCATTTATAGTTGTGGAGTTTACCGTACTAATTGCCGCATCTTTATATTTTAAAGCACTCGTCCCTAAACTATACAGGTCGGTTGTTTCCGGTGTAATATTTCGTGTAGCACTTATAGCCCCTGTTATATTGGAGGTGCCATCGAAAGACTGTCCCCACAAAGTGCGAGGAACGGCAAATGAGGCTACCGATTTATTCGAATCGGCTGTGTTATCCACATTCCCAAGCCCGACATCTGTTTTTGTTAGTGCCGACATGGACAAATTGCCCGTACCGTCAAGAGAAAGACCGTTCGCGTTTGTAACAGACTTTACAACTCCACCCTCACCACTTGAAGAAAGTAGCCCATCACCGGTTACGGAAAGACCGGCACCTACTTTGATGCCTCCTAATATATCCGTCGTTGCAGGAGGAAGCGTATAACCGCTGCCTCCCCCGGTACTGCTTATAATTCCATCCTCCGTAACGGTAATTGTCGAGCCATCTGGCTTAACGCCTCCTAATACGGAGGGCGTTGCAACGGGCAGGTCGTACGGTATAATATCCGAAACAAACGCTATACTTTCGGCTTCCTGCCCTGTTTCTGTTCCTACTTGAATCGTGGGACGGTCTGATGAATTAAGATTAAGATGTTTATGCTCCGTTGCAACATCCACCTCGTCCCACCGGTTGAGTTCAATAAGGTTAAATTCTTCTCCCTGTGTATCTATACCAAGCAGATTGCGGTCATTATCTAAAGCGATTCTATCGTCTTCCGTTCTTCTTACAACATCTTCCGGCAGATAATCCCCTGTGAATGTTTCAAAAATAGTGCTAATCGTCGTTGGGACAATACGACCTGTCTGCTCATCATAGATAAATATTTCAGAATTACCCGACAGGGAATAATCCGAGCCGGGCAATATATCTATACTGCCCTTTTGAGTGTTTAATGTTACACAGGAGAAAAAGACAAAGAGAATGAATATAAGGGAAAATAGTTTTTTCATAATTAGGTTTTATCAATTAATAATGCCCTACAATCATTCGTATGCCATATTTAGTATTATTCATTCTATTATTCCATGTCCCCACATCATCAAAACCCATTCTTTCTTGTTTTAATTCAAGATGGCGCGTGGCAGAATTGAAAGCGAGAATGTAGGTACATCGGTAATTAATCGGGCTATGTTCGCCCGCAACCGCCGGAACAACAACTCCGTAACTCGGATTATTTGGCTCTATCTCATTCAAATATACCACAAATGAACCCACCGTACCATATTCGTTGCGTGAACCATACCTGAAATCCTTTGCAAAATCAACAAATACAGTTACCGAGCGCACCCTTTGAGGAATATTTAATCCGATACTGGGTTGCAATTCGCCCGAATGTTCCGGGTCGGGACTATAAAGAATTGTGTCATTAGGCGTATTTTCCAACTCATTAATACGGGCTTTTAGATATTCCACATCAGCCACAACGCCTTTAACTCCTTTGTTTTTCTCTGTTTGATTACAGGAAACAGCTACTATGGCAATCAATAAAAAAAATAACAACTTTTTCATTTTATTTATTTATTAAATTAATAATTTATCAATAGAGCGTACGGCTTATAATAGCAATAGAATCTCTATTTGTTTTAGTCTGTTCTACCACATCGCCAATGTCTTTTTTTACATCGCCCATATCCTTTTCCAGAGCATCCAGCCTTTCAAGTACACTGCTATCTATATACCCTTTAATAAGGCTATCGGCAGCAAAAAAAAGGACTCTTCCCTTGTCGGTATCGTAAACGAGCATTTCATAGCCTCCATTCAGACCGTTTTTTATCGCGTATAAACTTGCCTGTCTGTTTGAACAAGCGGACATAAACACTGCTATAAAGCAAATTGTAATTATTACTACTTTTTTCATACTGTATAATATTTGAAAATTAATTTATATGGTTTTTATAACGCTTCTTCCTGCTCAATGGTAAAGGTAATCCAGTATTCTGGTGAATCATCTTGCATAAAGATAAATGTTGCTTCGCGGGGCTCTCCTCGCGTATTCTTCTGTATGGTGAATTTTCTACCGCCTGTTATTGGTGTAATTGTTACCCAACTATATGAGCGTGATATTGAATATCCTTGAGCAACACCGTCTTTTGTGGATGTTACTATTACATCTACTGTGTCGCCTGCTGCCGGAATGATTATGGATTATGGATTTATTGAGAAGTAATACACGGGTGCGGCTGCTCCATTTTGCGTAATTGTAAATGTAATCGGTTGCCTTGTTGAATCATTTTGAGTAAAGGTAAATGTTGCTGTACGTGATTGGCTACTGGTATTGGGTTGTACTGGGAATACTGCACCTCCCGGTATTGGCGCATAATATACCCAGTCGTATGTCTCTGCTGGCGTTACAGAGTAGTCTTGCGGGTTTCCATCTTTGGTGGATATTACCGCGACTTCTACTGTCTTACCTGCCGCTATAACTGTTTCAGCTGTGGGATTTATTGAGAAAACAAATACCGGTGCCGCCGTTCCCTGTTGCTCAACATTCCAAACGATTTGTTCCCCTGAACCCTCTTGCGTAATAATAATTTGACCGGAGCGAGGGGAAGTGTCCGTATTAGCAGTCCTTGTAATACCAATACTATATACTCCCGGAGTGCTGATTTGACTTTTTTGGCAAGTACACCAAGAGGGTGCTTGAATAGACATATCTATGGCAACACCGTCTTTTGTCGAACGTACATAGCCAACATCACTACCGGCATCGGCACTCCATAGGCTTTGTGGGTATTGGGTTGTTTGAAAAACAAATACCGGTGCCGCCGTTCCCTGTTGCTCAACATTCCAAACGATTTGTTCCCCTGAACCCTCTTGCGTAATAATAATTTGACCGGAGCGAGATATGGTATCTGTATTCTCTAATCTTGTAATGCTAATCGGGAATATCCCCTCTGTTGAACTTGAGCCTATTTGATAACTGCACCATGATGGAACTTGAACGGATATATTTACCGGAACACCGTCTTTTATCGAACGCACATAACCTATATCGGTATCGGTATCTGCACTCCATAAACTTTCCGGGTACATGGTTGTTTCAAAAATATCGGTACTTCCCGGCAGTAAAACGCCAATTCCGAACGCATCGTTTACTTTCTTTTCGAGCGTAACGGTAATATTGAATGATTGCGCACCCTCCATAATAGGGGCAATCGTCGGCTCGCTTCCGTCAGAACGCACGTATTTAGTACCGCCTATTTCCGTATCGGATAGGCATAATACTCTATTCAGCAGTTCGGCAAACCAATAAGGCAAGCCATATACGTTGTCCCCTCCTGTGAATATAAATGTCTTATAAGGAACTGCATAGACGTTCGTTAATTCTTGTAATTGATTGCGAAATTGCTCTGCATTTGCTTTTTGCGCAATGCCGGAAGGCTTAAATCCGCCCTCCATTCTGAACTCAAAGAATTGCTGTACATTGTCTATCCAGAAAATAGCATCATATCTGGTATTATTGTCTTTATGCGAATACCGTATGAGTACCGTATTTGAAAGTAGATCGTCCGAATCGTATATACTAAAGGGCAGACTTTCAATATTAAGATTGTTTATTCTTACCGTATAGGTCGCCTCGTCTAATCCCGAAAGTGAAGCATAATACATCTTAACGCCTTCATTGACCTGATAAACAGAAAACGAAATAGCAGACGAGGTATTTTCCGTTTCGTTGTTGAGTGTAGCTGTGGGAACTTCTCCCCTGTTGGAAAATAATTGCAGGAGAATAGTATCTGATGAGTGGAATTTTTGGTCGTAGTCCGGCAATGCGCCATATTCGCCAATCACACGAAAAAATAAAGGACAAACACCAGATATGGTTATCATCGCTAAGGGTAGGTAGGTTTATTCTTAAAATATAGCATCCTTATTTTCAGGGTGCTATCCGATATATATTGCAAAAATATATAAATTTTGTATATATTGCTATTTATATATATTTTTTATGATAAAAAATTACATATTTTATGTTATATGAAAAAAAACAAAGCAGCCCCACCGGATTGATAGGGCTGCTTGGGTGTGTAATTATTAAATTCCTTTTTACGCCCCGTACATTTTCCCCATCATCATATTAGCTATCGTGCAATGCTGGTCGAATATGAGTTTGACCGTATTATTTTGTTTCTTATCCGTGTCATTCATGGACTTGACAAGTTCAAAGAGCCTTTCGTTATCCTTTTTGAGAAAAGCGATTATCTCATCTCTCATGTCTAATTTGCTTTGTATAAGAGCGTCATTCGAGTATTGACCGGTCTTTCTAATTGAGGGCAGGACTTCGGAGGTTATCCACTTGCGGAACTGGCGCGCTTCGGGCTTATCCGAGCGTAGGATTACGGCGTACATACCGGATTCGGTAACGAAAGTCGTAAGAGAGTTGCCAACTCGCTGATTATCACGCCCTATATCTAACATAGGGCGTTCCTCATCGTCTAATCGTCGAGCTACCTGTGTAGTATTTTTAATACTTAATGCTTTACATAAATCTGTTAAGCAAAACAACGGTTGTTCACTTGTACCGGAAGTACGGATTTTCCCAAAGTCTGGGCTTTCAAAGATTTTGATTTCATTCTTGATGACAGTCATATCATTAATAATTGTGATAAAAACAGAAACGCCCCTCGTTAGGTGTGACTGTCACCAATACGCTGGGCGTGTAAGTCGTTTGTCCTTTCGTTCAAACCACCGTAGGGGCGTTCCCTTTTATCTTATTGCAAAAATGTTTGTGAATTTGCCCTAAGAGTGTATTAATAACAGTCAATGGCAAATATACACATATTTTTTGTATTAACACGGTTGTGGGGGTATTTGTTTATTGAAAAATTAATTAGCCAGTTTTTTATTAATAAGAAAGGCTACCGTTTAGATAGCCTTTTCTTATTTGTAAATTTAAGTCTTTTCGTTTCCTATCTCTGGATGCAGTTCTAAATATTTATCCCTAAGATATATGCTCATTAATTTTGTAATTATTTGCATAGAAAGTTTGATTTCTTTTTCATCTTTGGTATCCGGGTCAATAAGTTTTATCGTTTCCGGTGAATTATATAGAAAGCTTTTAATTTCAGAAAACAACTCATGCGATGTATTCTTCACAAGAACGGTCAAAGCCTTATCTTCAACATCATAGGGCGCTTGCGGATTTTCTTTTTCAAGTTCCCCTATAAGAAAATCTATATATTTATCAACTGCATTTTTTGCATTGCTTTTATCAAGTAATAAATATCCTATTGGAAGTATTTTTAATGGGCTTTGTTTTTTCACGAGTGTGTTAATCATATTGTTATCAGTTCTCATTATCCATTTAGCTATATCCGTAACTATATCATTTGTTGATTGTACCGTCTTTTCTAAGTATTTTAATTCTTTTTTAACCTCGTCTAAGACATTTTTGTTGGCTTCACAGGGAAGATTATCAACTTTTTCCTTTGTTTTTTGAATACCAGTATGGTATTCAAAAGCCTTCCAGCAAACAAAACAAATAATTCCAATAGCTATTATAGCTATTGTGGCAGTTGGCAGCCATTCAAGAAGATAAGAAATCACAGCATCCATATAAAACCCTTTCATTACATCTCTAATATACGGAATAAATCCGAAATATCAATCAGGAAAAACCAATCCTAATCTTTTCATTTCTTCAAACCCCCTTTTAGTCTTTGGGGTGTTCATCCAAATCTTTTTCTGTTCAATAATGATTAAAGCCAACCATCTTGGAGGGCGTTCGGTTTCAAGTCTCTTGATTGTTTCAACCGATTTAATTACTTCTGGTTTCATAATCGTATGTATTTCAAACAGATTATTCGTTTTTCTAAGTTAGCAAATTAATAACACATAGCATAGGATATTATCTATTGATTAGGCTACTTATCCATAATTTCTTTGCAAAAGTAATCTTTTTTAAGCGAAAGTAAGGAATTATGTTTGATGTTTTACGGCAACTTATCACAATTTGTGATAAGTTCAGTCTATTTAATTAAGATTATAGGCTATATACAATTCAAAGCATCTCTTTTACAATTAATGTATAAGCTACTTCGCTTTCCTTTGCCGTCCCGAAAAGGATGTCTTTGATAAAGCATATATACCGGTTGTTTCCGACATATATCTGAACAGGGGCTAATTTATTCACCGGAAGTATATCATCTGCCGTTTCTACCTCTATTTCTCCCACACTTGCAAGGGCTTCGTTTCGTGAGATTGAAACGCTTTCTTTTTCGCTAATACCGTCAATCAATACATCCGTATTCCCTTCTCCAGATGCAAACTCAAGCAGGTTGGCGGATATTCCGATATATTCCCTGTTTGCAAGAATCATAAAGCGAGGCGAATACATTAGGTTAAACATCGTATCCCCTGCAATTAATCCGCTTGCCGTTAGATTTCTAACAAGATAATATAATCCGTCAGAGGGATTATATGAAGCCCCGACAAAAAACAGATCATTGTCGCTATAATCGTCTTTCGTTTTTTCTCCCCTTTCTTGTACCAGAAACTCAATACCATAGGCATCTGCACGGTAAGGACTGATAAGGCTTAATGCGGTATCTCTTGCCGCTTCCGGTGCGACCGATTTATTAGAGAATGTATTTGTAAACCGGAACTCATCACGTCCATTCACATTGCTATAATCCTGTTTATTGTATCCTATCTTTACGCTTGACCAGATAAGAGAGGAAACAATCGAATATTTAAACTCGTTGTAATTCTCTATTGTCTTTTCTATGTCCAATGCAGCATTGAAATACCTTGTCCGATGCCTAAAAATAACACTATTGCCCGTTAGCTCATAGGCATAGCCAAATACGGCTTCCATCCATGAGGCAAAATCCGAGAATGAGCTATATATCTTTGCCCCTGCTTTTCCCTTTTCCGCATCCGGCTCAATGCCTCTGATGCTTTCGGCTGCCAATAAAACGCAATCCTGTAATTTGCTTCCGGCTGGTTCGTATTCTATTTCTCCGTGATACGCCTCGCTTCCGTCCGCCATACTTGAGATAAGGCGGTTTAATAGATTTACAGGATTGATAACGTCTATTTTTTCAGGAGTGGGGAGGCGGTCAATCCATTTAGCAAAAATAGATACTTCGGAGAATCGAATAGGATAATACCAAGGGTCAAAACCTTTTTGTATCGCAACCTTTAGTTTTACTATGTCTCCCCTTTTCAGATTTAATGGAATTAACGCTTTAACATGAGTGAAAACTCCTGCCGTGGATGGCGGAATATCTGTGCCATTCTCGTTTATATATAATCTCATTGCAGCCAACGAGCCGGATAAAATCGCGTCAGATTCTATTCTAAACAGCAAATCTATATTCAATTCTATATCGCAATCGTTAATTGCTTCAATAATATAATCTTTGTCTTTTTCGTCAGTAATATTTATCTTCTCGTCGGATAGTAATATCTTATTTTGATTAAGAATTTCATCTGTGGTTTTATATATCGGTAATGTGTAATTTAAGGTTTCTTGTGGATTTGGAGTAACTATAACATCTCCGCTATCCTTAACGCTCTCACCGGCAATCACCCAATTTTGAGTATTTTCCATTCTTAGCCCGTCATATTCCAACTGCCCTGCCTCCTTTAGCTCGCTCACCGGGTATTCATATTTCACGCTCTTTTTTGCGGTAACAATGTTTTCGAGGTCGTTTTCCTTTGAATGAACAGAGAGAATATATCCGTCATCTTTATATGTTGAGAAATCTACACGCTCATCATAAACCTGTTCATATACCCAACGGTTATTCCTAACATAGAACAGGATATTAGCCTGTGCGGAAAGATAGTTTTTCCGGTATTCTTCCTTTAGAATCTCGCGAGCCTTACCGACAAACTCGTAATCACCCGTATGGGAGAAAGAAACGCCGTCAAAGTTCCGTCTTCTATATTCCGACTTTATATCTTCCCAATTCTTAAAGTCGTCTGTGGCATTATATATAACGCCATCAATAGATATTTTGCAGATAAAAAGCATAATTATAAGATTTATTTACAAAAATATGAAAAAAAAGTGAATATGTTGATTGATGGGGTATAAGTCAAACTTCATCATCAAACTTAAATAGATTCAAAAACATGCCCTTTATTTTATTCATACACTCATCAACATCATTGTTGATTCTGTTTACCAATACATAAGAACTCAATTCGGGAAGAGCATAATGTTCAAAAGTTCTATGCCCTATTGATTTATCAATAAGATGAGCGTATATCCTGAATCTTTGATTTTCTTTTTTCCCCTCAATTTTATCGTTTTTTATATCAATCGTGCTTGAACCATTAATGGAAAATGAGGCATCAGGATATTTCTTCATTAATATTACAAAAATAGATATGCATACCCTGAAAATATTTCCGGCATTGTATTGATTTGTGAGTTTGCTGTATTTATTATCCAATTTCTTATGAATGGATGCGTAATATTTTATCGTAAATGTATTATTCCCGTACATTTCGGCACGGACAATATACTTTAACTTTTTGTCCGTGAAAAATTTATATACCTCTACAAAAAGAAAATCATCACTGCTTCCGGGTGATGATTTATAGACAAATATAATTTCATATGGTTTTCTTCGATTCACGGTATAATCAGATTTTTACCGTTTGTCTGTTTGCAAAACATTCCTTGTTCGACCTTTATCACGTTCATCGAAATTTCAGACAATTTTTTCGGTTTTTGTTCACCGATTGATTCCCAGCCAAGCCTTATACTTTTCGGCTGTATTTTTTTAGTAGATTCACTCTGTTTCATATGGGTAGAATATTATTGTACTGCAAAAATACAAATTCCATTTGATTCAAAGATACAAAATATAATTCCATTTATAAACAATGTTGCAATTTACAGAAAATAAAGCCCTAAAGTATTTTACATTTTCCCTTAATCTGCTTTGCTTTGCGGAATTATTCACTATTAAATAAACACAGATATGAAAAAGATTTTATTGGTAATTTTATTTGCCGGGATTTCAATGATTTCTTAGCCTCTTAATCGCATCAGCCTCATCACACATATTTTTGACCATATAGGCATATTCGGCAGCCATAATCTTATCCCCGTCAATGTTCATCTTATAATGCGTCATAATAGCCACTTTCTCTCTGGTAAATGAGTCCCTTGTAACACCCTCGCCCCTATCTTTACTCTTTGATTCCTCCTCTTTTAGCATAGCGGTTTTATAGTTCATAGCCAAGTTTGCAGCAAGAGCGTTTGTCCGCCTTTCAATACCCTCTATATTATCTTCTTTGAGAGAATACCCAAATACAGATAGAATTTCACAAACAGAGCTATATTTTTTCTCTTGCATCAATACCTTGCAACCCTCTATACAAAGAATCTTCGCTTTTAAGTTTGAAATCTCATTCTTTTTTGAAATCTCAATCCCTACCGATTTACCGGAAACGATAGACGAATATTCGTTTATGAGTTTAGCGGCAATCTCTTTTTTCTTTTCTATTGCAAGTGCTTCTCCGTCTGTTATTTTATCGGTATCTCCTAAATACACATCAATAAATCGGTTTAGGGGAATATTATCTAATCTATCGTATATCATTATTTATAACTTTTAGCCAAATGGGAGAAATTGTATTTATTCTGCATTTTTATTGACCTTGCAAGCAATTTATTATTGAGTTCCATTTTGCCTTCCAATGCGGAATAATCATTATACACATTCACCACCGGCGTATTATCATGTTCCTTTGCCCGAATACCTTGCATATACATCAAATCCGACAATCCCATTTTTCTTACCTCATCAGAAGTCAATCCGCGTGGGATAATCTCGGCTCCCTTGTCAATAAGAGCCAAAGTAGGTACGCTCGGAGTTAAGAATGCTTTTCCATGCGAGATAACCGTTTCCGGCGTGAAAGCATCGCCTACGATAGCAAGACCGCCCGGATGGCTCTTTGTGCCTTTTGCATATTTGGGGATGGGTTGGGCGATTGCGGCAGCTAATTGTATGGCTCCTAATCCTGCAATAAGCGGAACTAAAGGAATACCGAGTATAGCCCCACCATCTGCCAACGTCTTTGTGATAGCTACTGCGGTATTGATAGCGATTTGAGCGATAGAATTAGCTTTATTAAATTGCGCCTGTTTTATTTGCGCTTTCTTTCTTTGTTCCTCAAGCTGTTTTTCTGTTTGTCTTGTCCTGTCTTCTGCGGCTCTTTTACGTGCTTCCGCTTCTTCTTTTGTGATAATGCCGGATTCCTCTAACCGTTGTATGCGTTCCATTTCCTCCTGTGATGCTTTTTCGCTCGCCTCGCTTTGTTCATCAATCCTTTGCATCTCCTTTTCGGTTAGCGCACCCATGAAATCATTTACATATCCGGCAACATCACCGACCATTTGGAGGGCTTCGGCTATCTCTTTGTATTTATCCTTTGCGCTTTTCCGAACGTCATCATTATTCTTTATCTCAACTTCGGCAACGGCGTTTGATAATGCTATTTGCACTTCTGCTAATTTCTTTTCTAACGATTCTCTTTCTTCGGCGGATAGATTCGCTACTTTAAGCTGTTCCTCTATCGCTTCAATAGCATTGTCCTTTGTTTGCAAAGCGTATTTCTGGGCAATATCCGCCTTTTCCTTCTCGTATTGCTCTTCTGAAATTATGCCATTTGCATATTCTTTAGAAAGCGCGGCAAGTTCCTCATTCATGGATTGCGTTGCAAGGATAGAGCGCATTGCATAATCGTCCGCTATCTTTTTTAACATGGCAGACGCATATTTTTCGTATTCTTCTTGTCTTTTTTTCTGATATTTTGATTCGATAAGAGAAACATCCTCACCGGTTTTTTCAGCGGCTTGCGTTTCTTGCAATTCTTGTATGTTAAGAGCCTGAATTCTCAAGTCCCTTTCTTCTTCGGAGTTCTTTTTGACAAAGGATAGGCGGTTGTCTATGTTCTTTTTTTCTTTTTCAAGACCGTAAGAGAGGGTTTTGTCGGCGATTTCAGTCTGCATTAAGGCTGCATAGTTTTTGCGTGTCTGTATTTCCTCCTCACTATACCCTTTTACTTCGGCTATTCGTTTCTCCCACGCATTTTTTATCTTTTTCAACTCTTTCGCAAGTCCGTCATCCATCAAATCAAGTTCGGATTGCTGATAGGTTTCTCTTATCTTTAGTAATTTTTCTTGTAATTTCTCCTGCGCTTCTAATTTCGCGGCATTTTCGGAATCAATTTCGGCTTGTGTTTTTCCCTTTCCGCCTTCTATTGCGGTAGCGGTTACATCAAAATTTACAGGCTCTATTTGCCCATTCTTTACTTCGTCAATACCTTTTTTATAATTATCTACAATTTTTCTAAATGCAGTAGCGGTATCCGTAACTAAAGTAGTCATCGCTTTTTTATACGCCTCTCCAAATCCCTTGAAATCAAGCGTAAGAATAGCTTTCAGTCCTTCACCGAAATGTTTAAGTAGAGTTATAGTGATATTTATCCCAAGTTTCAAAAGCTCAAACAGATTAACAAAGACATTTATAATCCCCTGCACTATATACCTAACCAGAAACGACTTATTATATAATTCTATAAAGTAATTGATTATATCTTGTAGCCCTTTTTGAATCGGAGGGTAGTATTTTTCAAAAATATCTGAAAAGAATGATGAGGTTGCTGATGAAAACTTACTCCATATATCTTTTAGCCACAATATTTTTTGTCCCAAACTCATTTGCGCATTTTGCCTTTTTATAGCCGCTTTCGTTTCCCTTTCAGCGGTCGTTTCCGCTAAATCGCCCTGTTTGCTAAGTTCTTCGTTTACTATATTGATAGCGGCAGAGGCAAAATCACCTGTTTTTTTTGTTTCTTCCCTTAAACGGACTGCAGATATGCCTAAATTGTCGAGTATAAGAGGTGATTTTCTACCAATACCGGTTATTATTGAATCGGCGAGATAATCCACGCTTTGCCCTGTCTCCTGTGCGCGTTGTTGGGCAAATTTCAGCAGTGTCCCTAATTTATCTATCGGCACATTGAAGTTGTTTGCATTAACGGTAGCACTATATAAATCTAAGTCTGAAATAAGCCCTTTCGTTTCCTTTCTTAATGATTGCAAAGTGCCAATGTCTGCAATTTTATCAAATGCGGTTTTTATACCTTCTCCAGCCGAAGCCATTTTAAGTCCTTCGGAAATATAATCGGATATTTCAGAAAGCGAAGGCAATAGCTTTGAGAGCAAAAGAACGGAAGCCATTATTATGTTTCCACCACTTGATAAAACAGCCCCTAAATTGCCCACTATATTTTTACCGGCAGACAGTTCGGAAAGAGCAGCTTTTACTTCCGTTCTATAATCTCCGATTGTCATTTTTTGCTTTGTATAAGCGTCTGAATTTCGCTTTATAAATGCCGTATTCTCGTCAATCTTTGCGTTAAGTTCTTGAACTCTTTTTATTGCAGCTTCATCTTCTATCACGACGGCTTGAACTGATTTTGATAATTGCTTATTCTGTTCTTTCGCCTGATTGATAGATTTTGCTTGCGTATTCATTATTTGCGTAATTTCCGCTTCGGATAGGGCAAGTTGCTTTGTTTGCCTGGTTAATAGTTGTTGTCCCTTTATTCTTTCTGTTTCGATTTTTGCCGCTTTTAAAGCTGCTGCACTATCCAAGTCGCGTACTTTTGCCTTTGCTACCAATCCAGCTGCTTCTTCATTTACTTGTTTTATCGTTTCTTTCAATTTCTTGTTATACTCCTCTTGCACCTGAATGAGCTTTCTATCTGCTTCCTCTACGGAGATACTTTTTTCGTTTAGCTGCTTGAGCTTATCGGCTAACTCTGTAATATTGTTAACCTTTATTTTAGTCAGTCCGCCAAGTTCCTTAATCAACTTTGCGAATGTTTCGGTCGCCTTATCCCCTTCCTCTTTGAGCGCTATAAGAGAATCCATCGCCTCTTTGCTAACAACGTCGGTTACCTTAAAATCTTGTGGCATTTTGTTTCTTTATTTTAAAGGGCAGAGAAACGCATATCCCCACCCTTTGATTAAACAGACTTAAAAAAATGAAAACACACATTATCCGATATATACGCCCGTAATGATTAGCTTCTGAATCTTTCTGTTATCCATTGCGCTTGAGATATAACATTTTAAGTTTCCTCCTTGTATATAGGCTTCCGCATAAACTATATTTGCAATGCTTTCCCCAGTACTCGGCATTATATCGCAACGAAGTGGTACGACTTCACCGGAAGGAATGCCCAAATTGGTAGGGACATTTGAACAAAGGGTGGTTTCCTTATTGTAAATATCCGCTCCATCTGCAATATTCAGACGGAAAACGAAGTTAATCACGCTCCCCTGCTTTCTGATTATGTTAATTTCAGCCGTACCGATGGTTGAACTAAAGGTAGCCGTATTATCCTTATTGACAATAATACCCTTTAACAAGTCATCGGGTGCTATCTGTTTCGCCGGTACTCCTGCCTTTGTTATTACAAGGTTTGAGCCGGTAGGGAAATTTGTAACCGTATCAATCGCATTAAGCGGCTTATCCGGTACGACCGCGTTCCCTGTTTTCGCGAATCTTAATTTACTAAAATCTATCTTCATATCAATTTTTGTTTATTCTTATTATTCTGCCAATCTTCTTTTTTTACCGTTTCTACATATATGCCTTCATAGCTATTCCCTTCTTCAATATATTCAAACGTCTTCTGTGGGCTTTGATAGATAATCATATTGCATCCTTGCGCGCATGCTATCTTTTTGACAAGCTCCCTCTTTTTTTCAAGAGTAGATGGAACGCCTTTCCCTGAGCAGTAATACATATTATTGACCGTATTTAGCAAATAGTTTTTTCAATTCAGGAGCAAGATGATGCTTCATAAAAAACTCACGTGCCTTTGGGCTTAATTTGAATATCGCACTTCCGTATTTACTCTCAATATCCTTCCCAAATTCCACGTTTCCAGCCGATGCAATCCTTACACCATCGGGAATATCGGTCGCTTTGATTGATTCATGAAATACCCCGGTGATATAAAGGTTAGGAGTGTCTACTCCACGTTTATCATATCCCAGCCAAGAACGTGCCGGAGGGGTTATATCCTTTTTCCATTTCACGTATTGCTTCGCCTTTCCTTTCCATCTTCCAGCTTCTTTGGTAGAAAAAAACGGATCTGCCGAATAGGAAGGAGTGAGTTTTTTCTCATCACCATCAAGACCTACGCTAATCTGCTCACGAACAGACTCCACAATATCCTCCTTATTTTCTTGTATCGTTTTTACAACGACAATAGGGAACTCATTAATGAATTTATCAAGATTCTCTAATGCCTGCCCAAGTGTTGCCATTGCTGAAAGATTTTTAAAAAAAGGGGTAAAATACGCTTGTCTGCTTAATCTTACCCCCTCTTTGAAATGCCAGAAGATTTACGAATGAATATGCGTTTTATGTCCTTTAAATTACTGGTTTCTCCGTTTTTCTTTTAGGAGGAACGGCATTTCCGGAAGGCGTATATTGCTGTTGCAATAGATAGTCCTGTTCAATGCCTGTAATTCCATTCGTTTGCAAAACAGAAGGGGATTTTAATACCGGATTGCCCGTAATAGAAAGCGTTTGTTCGTCGGTGCTATAAGTAACAGCCGTGCCGGAAGAAAATACAGTCGTACCTTTTGTTTCCAAAAGCGCACCGTATTCGCCGGTTATATCTATGTGATTATACGTCTGCTGTAACTTGTATTTTCCGCTTTCACCCTCAACCGGAACGAAAACAACAAATCGCAATCCTATAAGACAAGCTACTATGTCAAAGTCTGCTCCGATCATATCTGCGTTTTTCCAGTGCTTTTCAATATCACTGTAATTCAAGCTGATAGTTAGACTTGTGCCATCGGAACTGGTTTCATAATCTTGTCCCCCTACTGCTATCGAAGAAAGTGGGATACCCTTAAATGAAGCATCTACCCCTCTTTCTCCGAAAATCTTATCATTTTCGTTTATCAGATATACATCGAATGCTCTACCCTTTGAGCCTGCAAGGTTTGCCTTTAATGCAATGTCGTACTTGTCAAGAGTAAAAGTGCCTGTAAATGCACTGTACCCTGTTACCCTGTTTGCCCCATATCCCTGCTGTGATGTTTGCACTTCGCCGCCTGATGGAGCGTATTCTACTAATACGGCAATCGGATAACCCCTGTTTGGCGTATCGGCATGAAAGAACGCTTCCAATGTTTCAGGCGTTATCTGGGCGGGGAGCTTTACGCCCGACTCAACAAGAATAAGCCCTTTTATCTTCCCGATTTCTTCATTACATCTGGAGCTCCCAGTATTTAGCGGCTGATTACCACCGCAACTATTTAACCATGTATTTGGCATAATATTAACAATTTACTTTTTTTACTGTTAAACTTAAATTATAGATGTTTATCGCATCTATCAAATCAATTAGCGTTTTCCCCTCGCTATCCATTGCGCCGCTTGAGCCTAACCTGTAATCTTCCATATAAGAATGTGGAAAATGTTCATTGTAGGGCTTTTCGATTCGCCTTTCTTTCCTTAAACACTCAAAAAACAGATTGTAAAGCGGTCGAAGTTGCTGGATAAATGACTTTTCAAGCCTTTGCTTATTCGTGTATTTCGATTCTGTTAGAACGGCTATTGTCATTGACACGGATGCTTTTGTCATTGTTTCTGCATCTGTCCTGTCTTCAAAGAAACTACCATGCAAGCCAAAAAGGGGAAACTTTTTCAAATTCGTTTCTGGGTTTTGGCTTAGCTCTATAAGTTGCCTATTGATATAAGCAGTACTTCCAAAGTCAAAGTTAACCCCGTCAATCACTCCTATTATTCCCCTCGCCATTGCTTTCTCGCCCACAACAGAGCAAACATCGCCGATTATTTCAATGATTCCGTCTTGCTTGTTCATATTCCAAATTGATTCATTGTTTCAAGCACTCCATTCTCTATATTCCAACCCGGATAGACGCTCGCTCTTGCTTCCATCCATTGGGCAAATTTTAGATTGATTTTTACCATTTTATTCCAAACGGAAATAAGAGGGACAGCAGGCTCAACAACCGGATTATCATTCCTTATAAAGACAACACCCACACTTGTTGTTGCACGGGCTTGATTCTGCCTTACATACATGAAAAAGACATAACAGGCTGCCGGGGAAACGCCGGAAAATTCTTTCTTCCCAATAAACCACTCGCGAATAACCTCCCATTCGGGCGTTATCACGGGCGGTTCACTAGCAAGATAATCCATAAACTCGCTGCCTACTTTTTCGCCGAGCATATATTCTATATATTCAGGCACGTATGTATCAATAAAACCGGATAGCGCATAGCCTGTCTCTGCCGCTTTTTGAGCTTCGGACATATTGACCGCCTCCTTTTTTTTACTTACACCCTCGATACGTAGAATACCATCTGTGAAATAGTCGGTGTTTATCAGCATAGCTTATTACTTTTCAGTTTTCTCTTTCTTTTCGGTTAACTTTTTCAAAAGGTCGTCCATCTTATAAAGAACCATATCTTTTTTTATCTCGTCGGTTATGTCAACCACATTAAGCCCGACCCATTTGATTGCAATCGGAAGGGTAACGGACGTTTCGTCTCCTTTTTGAAATGCGCCGTATTTCTTATTGAAAACAACGGGGTATCTCTTTGCCGCATTGATATTGTACGACTTTTTCTCTTTGCTATTTGCCATATTATTTTACTTTATTATTTGTTATAAACTTGTGAATCATCTTAAAAAGAACTTATCACCTCCCAATCATCAGAATTGATATACTCGGCACCTTCACCAGTGAGAATATATCCACTCTGACCGATCTCTAATCGCAATCTTGCTCCAGATTCTTCTTCGAGTTGAACCGAAATCGGCGGTACTGATGTATCTCGTTTCGCCTGCCATCTGAAACCTGCAAATTCAACGATTGAGCCTGTCGGGTAAGGCGTTTGTAAACTTTCCCAATGATCGGCATTTCATGCTGTAATAGCTGTTATAACGTTCTCGAACGAATCGTAAAGGAAAGCAGTGATATATTGCTTTTTGATATAAACAAGCAGTCTCTTTTCTCCGAGGCAGGTAACGAGATTCTTTGTGAAGTCATCGTTTTCCCAACCCCATGTGATTTCAAGATCTGTCCTGTCCCTGATGTTCAGGAAGTTGAAATCGCCCATAAAGAACTCTCCTTGATTGACCGCCGTTGATGATTCCGTGCGCAAATCGTCTATGAGTTCATCGCCGTATTTGAAAGGAAGCAAATATCTCCCTTGGCTATCCTTCGTCAAACGCATTGTTGCTACATCTATCGGATTCATCAAAACAAGATTCGGGCGGTAGTTCATCTTGCTCGTGGATACAATTTGCGTATAAGAAGCTACGATAGCATCATACATATTTGGAGTAGGGACTGTAAGGTCTGTCAACACAAAGCCCGGTACTGAAGGAAGTACGCCGACTATTTCGCCCCCTGCTCCTGTTCCGTTCAATATCCCATCTTCCTCTTTGATTCCAATACGACTGATAATTTCAGCCCTAACCTCTGCTACCAATTGCGGAAGGTCTGTCAATGTTTCTTCGGAGAACTTTGCCGTAAGGGCTACCTTCCCCAATGACACATTGGTTTCGGTGAGCGCAGCATCCATTGCGGGCTTCAATCCGCCTTCCGGTACCCACTCTGCATTTCCTGCACCGGGTACATATTCGGTAATATAAACCATTCTATCACCAATAGAAGCTATATTTGCAAACCTCCTGATGACGGTTTGCTGGCGAGGGTCAACGGACAATTTAGGATCAAGATAGATGCCCGTATGCGGCGCAACACCTCCGCTAATGATTGTGCCTGCCTTTTGGCTTATAGAAAGAGTGATTTTTTTTCTTCTTGCTGGCGATTCTTCACACGCCTTTCTTAGGTTAACCTTTTCTACGCCATCTTTGATTTTTATGCAATCTTTTAGCCCCTCTCTGAGTTGTTCTTCGAGGGATTTTTCCTTATTGCCTCCTTTGCTCGCCGTTTCCATTTCGCCTTTCATGTCAAGAAGCGTTTTCTCTACCTCTTCCATCTTCTTTTTATATTCCTCACCTTTGACAAATTCGTCTAGATTGGGCTTTTTAAAGTCGTCACTTGCCTTGATGCTTCTGGCGATTTCCTCTTTGAGTTTATCCATGTCGATATTCCCTTTGAAGAACTCAACGCTCGCTTTTTTAAACGACTCGCTGACAGCTTCCCAGCTTTTTTTGTCTTCCTCTGACATCTTTGTTACGTCAAGGAATTGCAGAAAGTCTATACCTTTTATTTCCATCACTTTGATTTTAATGAATTAAACATTGATTTTTTTTCTCTTGGAATAGGCGGTTGTTCATCTCTAAATGATTCTCTTTGTTCTACAATCGATTTATGTGAAGCAAGTGCTATTGTCTTTGTTATTATACTTAGTATTTCTTGCGCTCGTGGGGCGGATAAGCCTTTTAAGGCGACATCTATTTCATTCGCCAACTCCTTACCGGCGGTTTCGAAATCCTCCGCGGTCTTTAATCCCAGATATTCCGTTTCTCCATTTGCTCCGATTGATACCACCGAGAGCTCATATAAGGTTACTTCCTTTACTATCAATGCGCCTATGCTATCGTCCCATTCGCATTTTTCCCAGACATATCTATATCCGATTGAAAATTGATTGAGCGTACCGGATTCAAGCTGTTTAATTGCTCTATCCCCATTCTCTACCTTATCCATGACAGCCTCAAAATAAAGCCCTCTTTCGTCTTCTTTGAGTACCGAGATGCGACCGATGGGGTCTTTGCTGTCGTGCATCCACAGGAACATGATTTTATCGTTCGCGTTTGATTCTGGCCCGCGTTCTTGAATACTCTTTGCAAAACAGCCCTTAATGAGCATATCGCTCGATTTGTCTATATTGCCGAAAATAGCAGCATATCCGCTGATTGTCCTACTTTCCGAATTGTAAGAAACATCCTTTGTTTCTAAAAAAGCGGACTTGCATTGCTTGCCTAGCCTGTTTTTGTATATGTTATTCTCCTTTTCCATCGTTATTGCTATTATTATTTATTTTATATTCTCCTACCGGCTTATCGGGATTGATTTCTAAATACCTAGACAGTTCTATTCTTGCCTCCATTGGAGTTATTATCCCCTCTTTTATTAAATTCGCAAGCCCCGTTGATACTATATGTAATGCTTGCGATTCTGCTTTTTTGTCCTTTTGCAGGCATGATATATGTGTATAATCAATCTTTATAAAAATACCATCGGGGCATAATGCGAATGTTAATGCTTCTGCAATAAGTTCCGAATCTGGAATAATCAGGTCTTCATAGGCTGCTTTTTTTGCCGTTTCTTGATTCGTATAGGTGCTATCTGATATGAATATATTGGGATTAAGCCCTATCGCATTAGCTATTTTGTTAGTACATCTAACATCTTCCTCATGCAGCTTTAATTGTGAAGAATCGTAATTGAGTGGAATCCAACCTATTTTGGCTTTCGTAACAAGAATAGAATACAGCTTATTTACAAGCCCGTATTTTGATTTAAAGGAATCTTCCAGCTTCTTTTGCTCAATGGGATTTAATTCGGCATTGGCAAATTGGCTATTTTCGTTGTTGTAAATAATTCCTTTAGGACCGCCATTGACAATTAAAGTATGACTTGCTATGGCTTGCGCTATCCAATTGCTGACCGGAACGGAAAGTTCATCCGTGCTTGAGCGAAATGTTATATCTACGCCTTGCCCTTGGAATATGGCTTCCGAATCATAGATTAAAAAGAAATCGGTATTTAGCTTTAAATCTAATTGCTCGCCGTTATCCAAGTCAATGTACGTCTTTTGGACAATTCCTTTTATGTCCGTTTGTGCGTATCTCTTTCCAGACGATACAAGGTGAAACTTCTCCGGCGGAATTATCCATATAGATTTAGGCAGCGAAGACGGAAGTCCTCTATTGGTATATATCGGGCAATACCCAAATAGTTTCAGACACATTTCAACCTGCTTAAAAAACTGCCGTCCGGTTTGTAGCGGATTGGGCTTCTTTAGAAGCGTTCTTATATCATCATGCTGTTTCGCCTCATTCCCGTCTTTGTCTGCAATATAAAATCTGCCGTTCGAGAATAATGAACCGGTCTTACCGATAGAGGTTGCAAGGGGCGTGCATATAGATAATGCTAATGCCTTATCTTCTGCAAGCTTCATGTCGAATGATGTCTTATCATTTAATCTCTCTTTTAGTAATACACCTCCATCAGAGATTAACCCACGCAGATACCAATTATTCCCGGCTGTGTCTTTTTCGTATTTATTGACATAGCCTCTCATACTGAATATTCTGCTTATAATTCCCGGCATGGCTTATTTGTATAAAGTAAATTACAGTTCAAGAATCTGTTTTGACCTATTTCAATACCGTTGTTTAAGGTACCAGCCATATCAGCGTTGATAGAACTGTACATATTATCCCACCGGCTATCCAATACTTTCTCATTTCGTCTCCGGCAGCCACAAATCTTACTAGCAAGTTTACTAACGTTATTACTATTATAAGCAGCACTGTTGCTGCTATTTTTAATATTATCTCTTTCATATTAAGCTAAAATTGTTTCTTTTGTTTTTCTTGTAATTGAGGATTACGATGCCATTCTTCTAGCATTGAATATTTTAAGTAACGCCTCTCTACCAACACCGGTAAAATGACGGTTATATTTAATGTTCCCATTGGGGAGTATTTCTTCTTTGGTAGAAGTCCATCCCAGTTCGGCATAGTTTGAGTATAATACCCATGTTCCATTCTGCTTGTATTGTATTTTTAATTCTGCAAGCCTTTTGTTCAATTCGATAGCCGAGCTAAAGCCCAATTCTTTTGCAAGCTCGGTAGCCGTGTAAGTCTTACCTATATGAACGAGCAAACCTACTGTGTTTTCCGCTTCTATTCTCTTTGTGTGTTCCACTTCTACCTGTTCTACCTTATCGGCAAGCAGTCTAAGGGCTTCTGAAAATGTTTGTGGCATCTGAAAACCTCCCGTCTTTATCATTTCTTCCATTTTATTGAAAGCATTGATAAAGGCAATTTTGAAATCTAAAGCATCCTTTCCGGTGAATCCCATAACGAGCAATGAAAATCCATCACGATTCATGATGTACATTGGGTTTTCTTTCCCGCTTAAATCAACGTAATTGCTTAATACATAGAACTGACACGATTTTTCGTGTGAGTTAATTATGTTCTTAATTGCATCCATTACATGGTAATGATGTTTCCCGAACTTTTCAGCTACCAATAAGCTACTTGTTATCGGTGTACCCTTATCTGACTTAAATACTAATTCATTCATAATAACCTATAAAATAAAAAAGCGAATAGCACACCTGCCTATCCGCTTAGCTGCATTTGTCCCATAATAGGGATTTCCGCAAAAAAAAGAGAGGATGGGACATGAAAACATGCCATTATCCACCCTCTCTTTTTAGATTTTTTCGATAACGCTAAGGGTAGGTGGTTTTATTTTACAAAAATAATAAATATTTATAGAATACTAATTTTATTGTATAAATTTTGAGTAAAAAGTTAATATTTAGGCTATAAAACACAAAAAATCCGGCGAGTTTCACAACTAACCGGATTCTATTAACCTAACTCTTAATTATAAAATTTAATGCTTCTATGAAAAACATCGCTACAAACTTACTAAAATATCCATTAGCTATATGATAAATATATGATTATTTTAACAATTTATTACAAAATCATCCGGCAAACATAACAGACTGCTAGAGAGCCAACCTTATCTATGCATAAAAATGGAGTTATGATATGTTAATGATTGCGATTCTGGTAAGGACATAAATGTCCCTACCAAAAATGCCGTATCTTTTAATAAGGAATTATTTAATGAAATACGCATTATCCGTTTCTGTAAAGCGTTCTCATTACTATTACAATTTCACTTCCAACTCTTTTGCCGTTGCTAATAATTTTTCGTAGTCCATATTAATATCTGTTTTAATTATTCCGTGAAATATTGTCTACTCGCATACACAGCCAATAATGCCAACGAATTTAACGCTTCATAATTATCTTTACCGTCATAATCCTTTATATTTTCAATAAAAGAGTAATATTCCTTATTGCTTTCCGCATCGCCCCTAAATCTGTATTTCTCTTTTATAAAAGACTGATAAGCAGATATACGGTGATATTTGTCGGGGAAGTCTGGGTATCCCTTTACCTCCATACCGGCATTTCTTAATTCTTGTATCATAGGAATATACGATACGCTCCCCTCAAACAGAATCAGGTCGTTTTTGTTTTTATCTATGAATAAAGCGGTACATTCTTCTATATCGGATGTCTCTCGAAACGCAATATCAAGAATGTCGATATACTCGTTAATACCTGCATAGAGCATGACAAGCCTGCCATTAGCATCCGGCATAATCAATATGACTTTTGCCTTATATTTTATCTCCGTTTCTGCATTAAAATACTTCATATCCGTTTCTTTGTGTGGGTTTCTTATTCTTCTAAGTGAGAACTTTGCATATTCATCTGATAGGATTTCGGAGGATACATAGCGAAAACTGTCAGTAAGATGTCCGAATTCCTCATAAGACTGCATTGTTATCTTATTCTTTATCCTTGTTTTTAAGATACCGCCGTTTACGTCTTTCTTGGTATTCTCATAATCATAGATAGACTTTTTGCAGTCTTCGCTTATTTCTATGTTAATACTCATGATCCCATCCATAAGTATAGCATTGATAAATTCACCTGTCATGGATACAGATGGATTGGCTGGTGGTATGCGCTCTTCTATCCGGTAAGATATTTCTATACCCTCGCAGAACTTATCCAAGAAAGAGCGTTTCTCCTCGTCGATGGTATTCCGATTTCTGGTACTGGCATCCCCATACAAATATACCACGTCTTTATAGTCTATCGAATCGAGATATATCCGCGTTAATTCAGCCGCTTTTGTTACGGTATTAAATGGATCTTCGGCGCATATCTCATGTATTTGTCTAAGCGTCTTATGTCCGTCTTCTATGAATTGCCAAAAAGTTACGGATATATAGGGCAGTACATTATTGTCAATAGAAATATGTATGGGATATTCCGGCGAATATTTACATTTCTTGCAATGCTTTGATAGATTGAATGCGTGAAGAAACTCACCGCCCGACTTGACGCTTCCCCACTCGCCAAGTGCATAGATTCTATAATAGTTATAATCACTCTCCTTGTCCCTTTCAAAGTCTGCAATTACCTGTTAGTAAAAGTAACCCTCGAATCCCACTCGGAAAGCAAAACGGGAAAAGGGCAAAGAAAAGAAAATAAATAACTGAAAGCAAATTGTTTAAAAATTAGACAAGGGAAACAAAAAGAGCATTATAGATTCTTTCTGTTTCTCTTTTTTAGTTATTATCTGTCATTAGTTTGTTACTTGACTGTGTTTTTTTTGCTCGTTTTTTGTTAATTGGTAATATTCTTGTTACTTATTTTTGTTACCCGCGCAAATTCCTTATATCTTTGCTTGCAGTAACAAATAAATTTCAATTATGAAAACACAGGTAAAATCCAAAGAACCTATTAAGGTAAGAGTAAAAAAATTAGCTAACGGTAATTCATCTATCTATTTGGATATTTATACGGACGGGAAACGAACGTATGAATTTCTAAAACTCTATCTCGTTCCAGAGAAAACGAAATCAGATAAAACGACAAACGCTAACACCTTACAACTCGCAAATGCTATTAAAGCTAAACGCATCGTAGAGCTACAAAACAATGAACACGGCTTTAGTAATACTGCCTTAAAATCTAAAGTAAAGTTATTTGACTACATTCAAAAAATATCAGAAGAATACTTCCAAAAACTTTTAAAAGAAAAGCAGCCAAGTATAAACGGTAAGGTAAAGGGTACGCATCAAAAGTTAAATGCTCTTTTACGGCATTTAAAACAATATGCCGGTGATAAGATTATACTTAAACAAGTTGACAAGGAATACATCAAAGGCTTTATTGCTTACCTTAAAACAGCCAAGAACTCTCTTTATAGAGAGTACGAAAGAGGTACAAATTGTTCCAAATACCTCTCCCAAAATACCCAACACGGATATTACTTGGATTTGGCTCTTTGTATAAATCGTGCATACAGGGATGGATTAATTTCTGTTAACCCATTACGTCAATTACAGCCGGGAGATATACCCAAAAAACAAGAAGGCGTTAGAGAATATCTTACCATTGATGAGGTAAAAGCATTGGTAAATACCGAATGTGTTAGATCAACAGTAAAACAGGCTTTCTTGTTTGCCTGTTTCACCGGATTAAGGTTTAGCGATGTAAAGGCATTAACGTGGGGGGATTTTCATACCGATAATGAAGGGGACACCTTTATTCAATACAGGCAATTAAAAACCCAGAAACAGGAATATTTACAAGTCAGTAAGGAGGCTATTAAATTTATGCCGGAAAGAGGGGAAGCCTCCGATAATGAGAAGGTGTTCCTCGTAGCGACCAATGGTCATATTAATTTAGCATTGAAAGCGTGGGTAATGAGTGCCGGTATTACTAAAAATGTTACCTTTCATGTATCCCGCCATACAAACGCCACCCTGTTATTGAGTTTGGGCGTACCCATTGAAACGGTATCCAAGCTGTTAGGACATAGCGAAATTAAAACAACCCAGATTTATGCAAAAGTGATTGATAAGAATAAAAAGGAAGCTGTAAATAAGTTAAACGGTATAACTGATTGATTGGGAATGTTAATTTTTAAATTTACGGCATTTGTATCACGTTGATACTCTAATTGTTACAGTTTATTTTTGTGAAACTGTTACTTTTTTTATCTTTCTGCTGCATATTATTAAAAAAAACATTAATACTTTTGTGTGTGGATAATAGCGATTGTCCATAAAAATTTAACCTAAGCACATTGAAATATAGCCTATTGCGAGATTTATTTAATCATCTTAATTATGATTTTTTTACTGTTTACTTTATGTCAAAATTTAAATTTGAGGGGCTTTCCAATGCGGAAAGATTAACCCTATTATCAGCAAAAAGCATGTTCAGCTTCGATGAGGCTGCATGGTTTATCGGAGTATCTGCTTCGCATTTGTACAAACTAACCAGTTCCCACCAGATTTCTTTTTATAAGCCTCACGGGAAGTTGATATACTTCGACCGGAAGGACTTAGAGGCATGGATGCGCCAAGGGCGGACATCCACTACCGAGGAAATCGAACAAGCAGCAACTAACTACGTCGTAACCGGAAAAGTCGGAGGACGTTAATCGTGGCTACAAAAGAAAAGGCGACCCTCACAGCCGCCACTCAAAGACAAGGCAAAGATACGCATTTTCGTACACAATACCAGACAGTTTATCAATCTTTTTCTGAAAGACCCAAAAGCAGACTATTGGTATCTGCTGAAACAGGTATACTGGAATCAAATATTTGCAGGTATGTTGCGAAAATGGAAAAAGCCGGTCAGATTCAAATAATAAGACAGGCACGATGCCCATGCTCTCGCCGTAAGGTTGAGTTTCTTTCTACTAATAAAGCCCTATTCGTCAATAATAGGAATGAACAATTAGATTTATTTGACGATGGCATCTAAGGCATTCAATTATAAAGACTATATCGGCTTGGTGGGTAATGAGTTGCAGAAAGCCACCCTTTTGGGCATCGAAAGCAAACGGGAGGCTCTCAAGGGAAAATCCTACCAAAAGGTATTAACCGAACTACTTACCCAAATAGGTAAGGTTAATTTTCGGGAAAGAGCCGGATTGGATGAGGATGTTAAGATGTCTCGAAAGCTGTATGTAGTGATTGCCATTGATGAGATAATAGGTACTGCCATATCCCATAACTGGGGCTTATGCACCAAAGACGGCTTTACCTATGTCTTTAACGGCAAATATTGGCAGGTAGTTAACTTGGAAGATTTTAAGACTTTTCTCGCCGGTGCAGCTATCCAAATGGGTGTGCCGATACTGGAAGCTAAATATCACCTCTTTAAGGATGAGCTATCCAAGCAATTTCTATCCGCGGCTAACCTCCCCACACTGGAGGTTGGCGAGAATACGCTTATTAATCTCGCTAACGGAACGTTTGAGATAACGAAGGATAAACCGTATTTAAGAGAGCAACGGCGGGAAGACTTCATTAAGTATCAGCTTCCTTTTGAATTTAACCCGCAAGCCAAAT